>Ga0315273_10000138_pt1 | contig 64477 bp, 58 predicted proteins | sample YL17G02_0_MG_FD_205753 | JGI IMG/M metagenome (GOLD analysis project Ga0315273, IMG submission 205753) | Sediment microbial communities from Yellowstone Lake, YNP, Wyoming, USA - YL17G02_0 | ecosystem: Environmental > Aquatic > Freshwater > Lake > Sediment | place: USA: Wyoming | collected... | reverse complement strand
GACGCCGCGGTGGGCGTCCGCATCTTCTCGTCCGCCGCGGGCGCGGCGGCCGCCGCCGCGCGCGAACTCCTGGACGCCGCCGCCGCGTCCGTCGCCGCGCGCGGCCATTTCGCGGTCGCTCTCTCGGGCGGCTCCGCTCTGGACGCGCTAGCGCCCCTGCTCGTGGCGGCCAAGGGGTCGGGCGCCGACTTCTCGCGCTGGGTCTTTTCGTTCGCCGATGACCGCGTCGCCCCCCGGTCCTCCCCCGATTCCACGCTCGGCGCCGCGTCCGCGGCCCTCTTCTCCAAGCTGGGCATCGATGAGGCGGCCGCGGTCGTGGGGCTGCAGGAAGGGTTGCCTGCCGACAAAGCGGCCGCCGCGCTCTACGGCGCGCTCCTCGCCCTCCCCCGCGCCGCCCTCCCCGTGAACGCGGCCGGCCTGCCCGTGTTCGACGCGGTCGTGCTCGGCGTGGGGCCCGACGGGCACGTCGCGTCCCTCTTTCCGAACGCGCCGACGCTCGGCGCGACCGCCGCCTCCCCGTGGGCCGTCCCCGTGCTCGCGTCCCCCAAGCCGCCGGCCGCGCGGGTCACGCTCACGCTGCCCGCCATCAACGCGGCGGCTCGGGTGCTGCTGCTGGCGACGGGCCCCGGGAAAGCTGCTGCGGTCGCGCGCGCGCTCGAGACGCAGGCCCTGCCGGGCGCGTGCCCCGCCCAGCTCGTGCGGCCGGGGGACGGGGAGGCGACGTGGTTCCTGGACGGCGACTCGGCGGCACTGCTGTCGGTGGCTGCTTGGGGCGACTCCAAAAAATTTCCTCGGTCGGCGTGAGCAGGAAAGGGAGAGGAGGGAGGTGTGGGTGTGGGGTATGTGCGGAGACTCGCGGGCGCGCGGCGCGCGCGTGATTGCGGCTGATTTGGGCGGGGCGGGGCGGCTCGGGCTGCAAACGCCGGCCCGAACGGAAAGGAACACTACCGCGCGCGCCGCCCCAACGCCCTCCCTCGACCGTGTCACCCCGTGCTCTTGGCCGCTTGCAGCACCTCCTCCAGCAGCTCGTCCTCGTCGATGACCGCCACGACGCAGTCGGACGCGGGCTGCGCGACGCACGAGAGGAGGTACCCTGTTGGGGTTGGGGTTGGGGTTGGGGTCAGGGTTGGGGTTGTTAGGGTTGGGGTTTGGGTTCGAGGGTTTTCGGGTCGTGTCACCTTTCGACTGCGCCACGTCGTCAAGCATGCCAGCCGACTGGTCCGCCTCGCCGGAGACCTAACAAGGCGGAGTTTCGGGGGGTTTGGGGGTGGGGCGGGGCCCCGCGCGCAGCGCCGCCCGCGCGCCCGACCCTCCCTCTCGCCCTCTCCCCCTCTCGCCCCGCACCAGCCTCGAGCTGCAGCGCATGCACACGCCCATCTTGCAATCGTGCGGCAGGTCCAGGCCGGCGTCGAGGCCGGCCTGAAGGAGAAGGGTGGGGGGGAGGGTCGGGTCGGGCCGGGTCGGGCCGGGTCGGGTCGGCCGCGCGGCGGCGACGCAAGCCCTCCTCCGCCCTCCTCCACCCTCTTCGCACCTGCAGCACGGTCTCCCCTTCTTCCAGCGTGAGCTCCGTTGACTTCCCGTCCTGCTGGATGGTCACTCTGAGAGGAGGAGGGGACGGGAGGGGGCGCCGCGTGGGTGCGTGCGGGCGGCGGTTGAGCCTCGGCCCGCGCCAATTGCGCACACCGCGGTCGCATTGGCCCCCGCGCGCGCCGCGGGACGGCCCTCCCCCCGGATTCGGGGCGCACTTGTACGCGCGGCGCGCGGCGCCGCGCGCGCGGGGGCGGCGCGCCGCCCGCGGCGGGCGCAGCGCGAGCGGGCGGGCGGCCAGGGCCATGGGCGAGGGGGGCGGCGCGGCGGGGCGGGAGAAGGACTGGCCGCACGCGCGGCAAGCCGTCGCACAGCGGCCGGCGCTTCCCAGCCTCGCCCTCCCCCCCCCACCCCGCGCCGTTGCTCGCCATGAGTGGCGCCACGGCCAGCCTGGCCGCCCGCGGCGCGCCGCGCGCGCGCGCGGCGACCCATCCCCGGCTGTTCCGCGCTGTCCGGCCGCCGCAGCCGCAGCGGCGGATGATGCGGTGAGTGTGGGAGGGAATATGCGGGGTGGCGGGTCGCGGCGGGCGCTGGCGCCTTCCCCCGACGCGGGCGCGACGGCGGCTCCCCCACGGCGCGCGCGGGGGGCTGGCGCGGCCGCCGCGCGGGCCCGCGATCGACACAGCGTTGTCGCACTCATGCGCGGGGGTCGCGGGCGGCAGCGCAGACCCCCCTTCCCCGCCGCGCGCGCGGCGGCCCGCTGATGCCGGCTCCTTTTTCGACCCCTTTATCCCCCAGCCGCCCCGCGACGGGCGCCGGCGCGCCGCTGACGCCCGAGGACGACGCCCAGTCGCCACTGGCGTCGGTCGACATTGATGTGAGGGAGGGGGTGGGGGGGGACAAGGGAGGGGGGTGGAGGGTCGGCTGCGCGCGGCGACCGCGCGCCCGAACCCGCGCCGACGCTCCCCACCCCTCTTTGTTTCTCCTAGCGCGCCCTCGAGGCCTCCACCGACGCCGGGGGCGACCTCCCCGACGAGCTGGCCCCCCTGGCCGACGCGCTCCGCCGCGCGGCCGCGCGCTCGGACGAGGCCGCCGGCATCCGCGACGCCCTGGAAGCCGAGGCCCAGGCGGTGGCGCAGTTGGCGGTCGACGCACGGGACGCGGCCCGCGTCGCGCGCGCGGCGGCCGACGCGGCGGTGGCGGGCGTCGACGCCGCGGCCGCCGCGCGCGACGGCGCGGTCGCCGACATCGACGCCTGCATCGCCTCCCTGGCGTCCCTCGCTCAAGGCCCTTTGCCAGTCTCGGACGAGGACGACCCCGCGGACGCGGTGCGGGCCGCGCTCGCGGCCGCGCGGACGCGCCTGGTCGCGCTCGAGCGCACCCTCGCAACCGCGCGCGCGGCTTCCGCCGCCGCCGCCACCCGCGCCGCGGCCGCCGACGCGTCCGCCGCCACCGCGGACGATGTCGCCGCGGGCGCCATGGCGGCGGCCGAGGCCGCGGTGCGCGACGAGATGGAGGCCGCGGCCGTCGCCAAGGAGACGCGGTCCGCGATCGTCAAGGCCCTGGGCGACCTCCAAGACCTTGGGCTTGGGTTTGCCGCTGCCGACGCGGGCGAGGCGACGCGCAAGGCCGAGGCGGTCGGCGGCGCGGCGGCCGCCGCGGCCGCGGCCGCCGCGCCGGCCACGGCCGCGCCCGCGGCCGCGCCGCCCGCCAAGCCCGCGGCCAAGGACGACGCCAAGGCGGCGCCCGCCCCCGCGCCGGGCCCGCCCCCTCCGGCGTACGAGGGCGACTTGCCGACCACGCGCGCGCGCCTGCGCGCGCGCCGCGCGCTCGCCGCCGCCGCCGCCCTCGCCGCCCTGGCCGCCGCCCTGCTCACCATGCGCGAGGCGGGCGTCGGCGCGTGGCTGGCGGCCGCGGCGGCGCCGGCGGCAGAAGCACTGGGCGCGGCGCGCTCTGCGGTCGTCGCGCTCTTGCCCCCCGTCCCGCACGGCACGGAAGGCCTGCTCGAGACCATTTGGCTGCTGGCAACGTCCGTCGTCGCCGTGCCCCTCATCTCTCGCCTGCCCGGCGGGTCGCCGGTGCTCGGCTTTTTGGTGGGCGGCGCCGCCATCGGCCCACACGCGTTGGGCATCATCAAAGACGTCGCCGGCGTGCGCCACCTGGCCGAGCTGGGCGTCGTGTTCCTCCTGTTCAACATCGGCCTCGAGCTGAGCCTGGAGGTGAGGGGAGAGAGAGGGTGTGGGGACAGGGTGGTCGCCGGACCGCGCGCCGACCGCGCCGCCCACCAACCACCCCCGTCCCCCCTCTTCTGTGCAGCGTTTGGCCTCGATGCAAAAGTACGTGTTTGGCCTGGGCACCGCCCAAGTGGCGGTCACCCTCGCCGCGATCGCGGGCGTCCTCATGGCCGGCTGCGGCTACGGCGGCCCCGCCGCGGTGGTCGTCGGCGGCGGCCTCGCGCTCTCGTCCACCGCGGTCGCCATGCAAGTGCTGCAAGACCGGGGCGAGTCCGGGTCGCGGCACGGGCGGGCCGCGTTTGCGGTGCTGCTCTTGCAAGACCTGGCGGTCGTCGTCCTGCTCATGCTCATCCCGCTCCTCGCCCCCTCGTCCTCCTCCGGCGGCGCCGCCGCCATCGGGCGCGCCCTGGGCCTCGCCGGCGTCAAAGCGGCCGCCTGCATCGTCGCCATCATGGCGGGCGGGCGCGCCCTGGTCCGCCCGCTCTACCGCCGCATCGCCGACGCGGGCAACGCCGACGTGTTTGCGGCGACGACGCTGCTCACCGTGCTGGGGACGAGCGTGTTGACCCAGGTGGCGGGGCTGTCGCTCGCGCTCGGCGCGTTCTTGGCGGGCCTGCTGCTGGCGGAGACCGAGTACGCGCTCCAAGTCGAGTCCGACATCGCGCCTTACAAAGGCCTGCTCATGGGCCTCTTTTTCATGACGGTCGGCATGGAGATCAGTGTCGGCCTCTTTTTCGGCCAGTTTCGCCTCGTCGTCGGTGGGATCGCCGCGATCCTAGTCGGCAAGACCGCGATCATGGCCGCGCTCGGCCCCCTCTTCGGCCTCTCCACCGTCGCGTCCGTCCGGGCCGGCCTGTTGCTCGCGTCCGGGGGCGAGTTTGCGTTTGTCGCGTTCGGGGAAGCCGTCGCCGCCAAAATCCTCGACCCCGCGGCCGTCTCGATCCTTTTCCTCGTCGTCGCCCTCACCATGGCCCTCACCCCCCTCCTGGCCGACCTGGGCGCGCGCTACGGGCGCGCGTTCGACAAGACGGACGTGAAAGCGTTGCAGCCGGGGGAGGGGGAGGGCGCCGCGCTGCGCGGGCACGTCATCATCGCCGGGTTTGGCCGCGTCGGCCAAATCATCGCCCAACTCCTGGCCGAGCGCCTGATCCCGTTTGTCGCGGTGGACGTGCGCGTGGACAGGGTGACCGCGGGCAAAGCGCTCGACCTCCCCGTCTACTTTGGCGACGCCGGGTCGCCCGCCGTGCTCCACTCGCTCGGCGCGGAGCGCGCGGCGTGCGCGGTCATCACCCTGGACACGCCGGGCGCGAATTATCGCTCGGTCTGGGCCCTGAACAAGCATTATCCCAAGGTGGGGCGGGGGAGGCGGGGGCGTGGCGTGGGGCGAGGCGCGCCGAGCCGCGCGCCGCGACGCCGTGTCCCTCGCGCCGCGACCCCGACCCCCACTCGCTCCCCCCGCACCAGGTCCGCACCTACGTCCGCGCCCACGACGTGCACCACGGCCTCACCCTGGAGCGCGCCGGCGCGACGGCCGTCGTGCCCGAGACGCTGGAACCCTCGCTCCAGCTCGCGTCCGCCGTCCTGGCCGAGCTCAACATGCCGCCGGAGGAGGTGGCGGCCGCGGTGAGCGCGTTCCGGCGCAACCACTTGGCCGAGTTGCAGGCGTTGGCGTCGGCGCCGGAAGGGGGGGGGGAGGGGCAGAGGTTCTCCCTGGGGTACGGGTACGCCACCGTGGACGACGAGGAAGAGGCGGCGGGGGCGGGCGGGGGTGTGGCGAGGGCTGGGGGCGACGCGGGCGGGTTCGGGGACGCGGTGCCGGCGTGAGGGGGCGGCGAGCGAGATTTTTTTTTTAATCCCCTTTTGGGCGGGCGCGCGCGCGTGTGTGTGTGAGACGGTGAAGCGCGCGCGGTCACACGCGCGCCGTCAGCCGCGGCGGGGGCGCGGAAACCCCCGCGCGCGCCGCGCCTTGATAATAACCCCCTCCCCTTTCAACGCCCCCCGCCCGCGCGCAGCCCGGACGCCGCCAGGATGTCGGCCACCGCGCGGTCGACGCCGGGCGGCCCGTCGCGCGGCGGCGAGACGGCGAGCGCTTGCCCCTTGGCCGCCGGTTCGGGGTTCGCGGCTGGCGTCGGTTTCGGCTCCTCCACCGCGGGCGCCGCCGGCGCGGGCGCTGGGGCGGACGAGGCCTTGGCCGGTGTAGCGGCCGCGGGCGTGGGCGCGGCGGGGGCGGGCGGGGCCGACGCGGGCGCTGCCGCCACGGCGGCCACTTTCGCCGGCCCTGGCGCGGTCGCCCCGTTGTTCACTTGGACGGCCGACCCAAACGTCCCCTTCTTAAAAGGAGAAATGGCGCCCTCGGCGACAACCGGCGTCGACCCCGGCGACCCCCCAGTCACCCGCACGTCCAGGCTCGTCACGCCGTCCCCGAATTTGGACGCTTGCCACGACGCCCCAAACGCGTTCTGGGCGGGCGTCCACCCGGCGGCGGAGCCGGTGGGGCGGACGTCCACCGCCGCGACAGACCCGTCGCCCGCGACGCCCTGGAGCGCCAGGCGCACAAAGCCGCCCGCGGTGGGGCGGGCGTCGGTCACCTTTATCCAGAGCGCTTGCTGCGGGTCGCAGGGGACGGGGTCGAGCGTCACGGCGACGCGCGGGACCGAGCCCAGAAACTCGGAGAACGCGGACGCGTGGATGTTGACTGAGGGGTGGGTGGATGGGCGTGGGTGATGGCGGCGCACGAAACGGGGGTGCCAACGAACCCCCCTCGAAAAAACAAATCAAACTCACTCTGGTTGTCCGCGCACTTTGGGCACTCGTCGATGATCATCACCGTCACCGGCAGCGCGCCCGCTTTGCAGGGGGAGAAGGGGAGCTGGCGGGCCGGGTCGCACGTGACCTTGACGCACGAGCCGCACCCGAGTTTGTTGGGGGACGACTTGAGGAGCGCGGATTTGGGGCTGATGCCCGCGCCCCGCCAAAAGGGGAACATGGTGCGGTTCATGTAGCTGGAGGGAGGGAGGGGTGGGGCGAGTGAGGTTTTTTTGTTTTGTTTTTTTTGTCGTCCGACCCCAACCACAACCCCCTCCCCTCTCTCCTCTCACCCGTAGCCGCACGCATTGTCCACGAGCCCCCCCGACGCTTCCGTCTGGTTTTGCTTGTCCTCCGGACCGCCAAACTGTGTGGCCACGCCCTGCAGCGACGCCGCGGAGGCCGCGGCGGCGAGCGCGGCGAGCAGCAGCAGGCGCATTGTGGGGTGCCTGGCGAGCGTGGAGGGGTGGTGTGGGCGCGGGCGCCGCCGGCGCGGGCGCACGGGCGCGGCGTCGCGGCTAGCCACCGCCGCTCGGGGCGCGCATTGCCCGCATCCCGGCCGCGCCACGGGCGCGTAGCCCCCGATGGCGCGCGCGTGGGGTGCGGGCGAGGGGAGGCGGCGCACCTGGACGCGATAGTGTGTGGCGCTGCCCGCGCGCCGGCGTCGACGCCCGCGCTCCCTCCTTCCTCAGCCGCGACAGTGCTCACACGCCCACAGCCCTCCGCCCACACCAAATCACGCCCCGCCTTCCAATTTTGAACGCCGCCTCTTCTCTTTCGGCCCGCCCACTCTCGGATCAAACATAGTCGCGCCAGCGGTGGCCGCACTTGGTGCAATTAAAGTAGAGCGTCATCCCCTCCTCCGACGGCGCCGAAAAGAACACGGCCTCATCGTGCGCGCACGCGGGGCAGACGGCGTCCCGGGTGCAGGGCAGGGTCGGGTCGGCGCGCACGTCGCGCAGGACGACGGTGCGCTCGCGGTGCGAGTGGTGGATCTCGTTGCGGTGCACGCACCAGTTATCGGGAGGGGCGTCCTCAGCGTAGCCGCAGTTGCGGCACACGAGGGTGAGGACCTACAAGGGGAGGAGGGAGGAGGCGTCGGCGGCGGCGCCAATGCGCGGCCGCCCAGGGCGCTCACGCGCCCTCCCGCTGCCCCACTCTTCTCTGACCTTGCGCTCTTTGTCCTCCTGCGGGTAGAGCAGGTCGTTGGATTCCGGGCAGAAGCGGAGCAGCGGGCCCGCGGTCGCGGGCGGCGGCGCGGCGTCCCGCGCCAGCGTGGCCGCGTCCGCGTCTGCGTCCATGGTGCCAGGGGAGAGAGAGGGGCGCGGCGCGACGGGGCGCGGGGTGTGCGGGACGAGCGCCGCCGCGCCGTCACACCGGTCGCGGCCTCCCCCCCCCACCCCCCACCCCCCGCGCCGCCGCCGTCAGCTGGGCCGGCAGCGTCTCCAGCACCCGCCGCGCCCGCCTGGCCGCGTCGAGCGCGTCCAGGGCGGCGGAGCGGCGGGAGGCGACGTCGCCGCGCTCTGCCACCAACTCCCCAAACCGTTCCTCTCGGTACAGCTCGGTGATGAGGTGTTGCTGGAGCCCCCGCGACACAGCGTTGACCATGAAATGCATGATGGCCTTGGGCACGGCGTCCTGGAGGTTGCGCACGACGATGGCGTGGTACGCGCCGACGAGGGTCCGCGTCACCTCGACCTGCACCTCCTCCGCGTCGGACGCGGTGGGCGGGACGGTGAGGGTGCGTGGCGGGGGTGGGAGGGCTGGCGGGGCGGCGGCCGCGGGCGCGGCGCCCCCGCCGCGGCGCGGCCACGCCCAGCGCGGCGCGGCGGCCTCGTCGCCCGCGAGCTCCCCCCGCAGCAGCGCGCCGCCCGCGGGCGGGGACGAGGCGAGGGCGGTGGCCAGGCCCTTGGTGGGCGAGGCGGGCGGCGTCGGGCGGGGCGGCTGCCTCGGGGCGGCCGCGGTCGGCGGCCCCGCGCGCGCCGCGCGCCGCTCCATCGCCAGCGCCACCGCCCGCCCCCCCCCCACAAAATCGGGGTGGTCCGTGTTGATAAAGGCGAGTTCAATGGCGACGAGGTCCCGAATCATGCGCTCCGCGGGCGCGGCGCCCGCGGACACATACGCGTCGGCCGCCGCCAGCAGCGCGCCGCGCAACGCCGGAAACCGGTCCACGTCGGGCGGCAGCGCGTCCTCGGCCATGCGCAACAACTCGGCGTGCGCGTGCTGGGCGGCGGCGAGGCAGGGGGGGAGCAGGCGGCGGACCGCGCCGCGCGCGAGCACCTCAAACGGCGCGTCGGGGATGAGCAGCGTGCCGCGCACGCCGCCCGCGTTGCGCAGCGCGGTGCGCACGTCGGCGTCGGACAGCGAGGCGGCGGGGTCGAGGGCGGCGAGGCCGGCGACGAAGACGTCGCGGAAGACGTGCCGCAGGCGCGCGCCGCCGGCGACCTCGTCCAGGGGGAGGGACGGGGAGGACCCGTCCAGCGCGCCCGCGAACCGGCCGGCGTACGACTCCAGCATGCGCAGGAGGAGGGCGCCGCGCGCGGCGGGGGAGGAGCCGGGGGGGGCCGCCCCCAACACCGCGAGCTCGCGCGCGCGCGCCGCGGTCGCGTCGTCCAGCGCCGCCCCCAGGCTGGGCAGCGACGCGCGCACCGCGTCGGCCAGGACGCGATTCAGGGTGCGGGCCAGGGCGGGGACGCCGGTGCGCGCGGCGAGGCCGGCATACTCGGGGCGGCCCCCGAAAAACGCGACTTCCGCCGCGCGCCCGTCCCCCGCGGACGCGCCCGCCGCGCTCGCCGCCACGCCCCGGCACACGACGGCGACGTAGCCGAGGCGCAGCGGCAGGGCGTCGCCGCGCAGGAGCGGGGCGGCCGACGTGCCGGCGTCGACGAGGTCCGCCTTCGTCAACACCCCGACCGTCCGCTCCCCCGCGGGGTCGACCTCCCGCGCCAGCGCCAGCCCGTCGGACGTGACCGCGTCGGCGGCGGCGGGGGTGACGGCCAGGATGACGCACGTGGGAGCAGAGATGTAGTGGAGGCAGAGGTCGCGCACTTGCGCCCCGACGTCCGCCGGCTGGTCGCCCGTCGGCAGTTTGGCGAGGCCGGGGAGGTCCACGAGCGTCATGGTGAGGACGCGGGGGGAGGCGACGCGCAGGCGGATGGCGTCGCGCGCGAGCGCGGTGCCGGGGCCGGCGCGGCGCGCGGTCTCGGCCTCGATCTCGCTCCGCACCTCGCCGAAATCCGTGTACCGCTTGCCGGGCACGTGCAGAAATTCGGCGACGTCGGGCGAGCCAGGGGCGGCGCGGACGAGTTGCAGGAGGAGGGGGCAGCGCGTGCAGATGCCCGGCCCGCGCGGCAGAAAGTCGCGCCCGACGAGGGCTTCGAGCACCGAGCTCTTGCCGGCGGATTGGGAGCCGACGACGGCCACTTGGGGGAGGTCGACGCGCAGGTCGAGGTCGACCTATGGAGAGAGAGGGAGAGGGGGGCGTGTCGGCCGCGCCGCGCGGCGCGCGCGTCGGCCGCCCGCGCGCCGCGCCAGTTCCGCCGCCACCGCCCTCCTCCCGCCCCGCGGGCCGCGGTGAGCGCGGCGACGGTTCGAGGGTTGAGCCGAGCGCGTTGGGGGCCGGCGCGCGGCGCGCATGCCAATGCGCGCGGCGCGCGCGGGCGCCGCGAGCGCATTGCGGCCTCCCCCACCCCTCGCACACGCGCACCGTGGCAAACACGTCGTGCAGCTTGTTGACGGTGGCGATGAGGGCGTCGCCCAGGGTGCCGCCGTCGTGGGCCATGGGAGAGGGCGGGCCGCGCGTGCGCGTGCGGCGGCGGCGCGGGGCGGCGGCGCGGCGGCGCGCGCGAGACGGGTGGGGGAGTGCGGCATCCGCGGTGCGCGGCCCGCGCCCACACGCGCTCGACCTCCACGCCCCTCGCTCCCTCTCCCCCGTCTCAAATGCGGTACAGCGGCGCCAGCCCCAGCAGCCCCAGCACCGCCCGCAGCGCGACCGCGGTGGCTTCGACGAGGAGCAGGCGGGAGGCTTCTTCGGGCGCGCCGACCACTTTGCACGACCCGTAGAAGGTCGTAAACGCGTCCGTCAGGCCGTACACGTACTCGGTGAGCCGGTTCGGGGACAGGTCGGCCAGGCAGTCTTCCACGGCCTCGGGCAGGCGCGCGACGGCGAGCGCGAGGGCGACTTCATCGTCGTGCGCCAACACGATGGCCTCCGTCCGCGCGAGCGCGGCCACGTCCCGCCCCGCCTTGCGCACGATGGACGCGATGCGGGCGTGGGCGTACAGGAGGTAGACCGCGGTGTCGCCCTTCAGGTCGAGCATGTCGTCGAACGAGAATCTGTGAAGTGGAGGAGGGGGGCGGGGTTCGGGAACGGGGTTTAGGGTTTCTTTAGGGTTTGGGGACCCTCGCACCCCTCTCTCTCTGTCTCCTCTCTTTTCGTGTCTTACTTGTAGTTGGTCATGCGGTTATTCTTCAGGTCGGCGTACTTGACGGCGCCATACCCCATGGCCTTCGAAGCGGCCTCGATCGCCGCGCTGTCGAGCCCGCGCGGTCTCTCGGCCTCTTTCGTGCGCATCGAGTCCGCGCACCGGGACACGGCCTCGTCCAGCAGCTCCACCAGGCGCACGGCCGCGCCTTCATCGCGCGTCCGGATGCGCTTGCCGTCCGCCCCGAGGACGAGGCCGAAGCCCACGTGGTCGACCCGGGGGAACCCCGTGCCCGCGTTCGGCTCCGGGATGTAGCCCGCCGCGCGCGCCGCGGCAAAGACTTGGGCGAAATGTTGGGATTGGCCGGCGTCGGTCACGTAGATGACCCAGTCCGCTTTCTCGTCCGCAAAGCGTTGCTTCACCGCCGCCAGGTCGGTCGTCGCGTACCCGAAGCCGCCGTCCGACTTGCGCACCATGAGCGGAATTTTGTGCCCCGGCGTGAAGGCCGCGATGGCGCCCTGGGACTCGGCGGCCACGCCTTTCGAGACGAGGTCGTCCACGAGCGCTGGCAGCATGTCGTTGTAAAAGGATTCGCCGCGCTCGGTGATGTCGACGCCGAGGCGCTCGTAGATTTGCTCAAACTCGGCCCTGGCGGGGAGGGGGGGGGGGGAGGGGTTGGGCAAGGCGTGCGAAAGGCCGCCTCGGCGCCCGCGCGGCGGCGCCCCCCTCTCTCGTCGCCTCACCGGCTCGCGGCGCAGATGCGCTCCCACGCCGCCACGACCGCCGGCTCCCCCCCCTGCAGCCTGGTCACGGCCTCCCGGGCCCGGGCTTTGAAATCCTCGTCCGCGTCGAACCGTTTCTTCGACGCCTTGTACAAAACTTGGAGGTCCCCCACGTCCTCGTCCGTCGCGGCCTCCAAGCCCCCGTCCCGCGATTCCGCGATGTTTTGGATAAGCATGCCAAACTGGGTGCCCCAGTCGCCGACGTGGTTGAGGCGCAGGACGTCGACGCCGCAGAATTCGAGTGTGCGCGCGATCGTGTCGCCGATGATCGTCGACCGCAGGTGCCCCACGTGCATCTCTTTGGCGACGTTGGGGGAGGAGAAGTCGACGACCGCGCGGCGGGCGTCGAGTTGGGGGGCCCACGTGGACGGGCCGGCGACGAGCATCGCGCGGAGGCGGGCCGCGAGGGCGGGGCGCGCGAGGCGCACGTTGATGAAGCCGGGGCCGGCGATGGTGGGCTCGCCGTCGATCAGGTCGGACGGCGGGAGCGCGGCGACGATGGCCGCCGCGACTTCGCGCGGCGCGCGCGGCGCGCCGGGCGCGCCCTTGAGCCCGCCAAAGATCGCCATCGCGTTGTTGCACTGGTAGTCCCCGAATTTGGCCTCATTGCGCGCGGTCGGCGTGAGCGCGACGCGCGCGGTCGAGGCGGGGTAGGCGGTTTTCAGCGCAGACGCAAACGCGGCCGCGAGCTCCGTCCGCAGCGACCGCACGCGGGGGCCGCCCTCGGCCTTGGTCTCCGCCGCGGCGGCGGCCAGGGGATCGGCGGGCTGCGACATGGCGGCGGGGTGGGAAGCGAGGAGGCGGGTGGGAGGGCGGGCGAGGAGAAGGGGGCGGGCGGCTGGGGGCGAAGGGGGGGGGGCCGTGAGCCGGCCGCGCCGCGCCGCCTCCAATCCCCGCCCCTCCTCTCCCCTCTCTCACCGCGGCCCGACGGCTGCACGCGCGCGGCGTGCAGGCAGCGCGCGCCAAAGGCGGCGCCGGCGGCTGAGACTGCAGGGGAGGGGGGGGCGGATTGGCGACGGCTCGCGGCCGGCGTGCGCCCGCCGCCCGCGCGCCGCCACCGGCGCACCGGGTCTGGACGGTGCTTGCAGCAGGTCGGCGAAGAGCATGCCTCGGCGGGCCGAGCGCGGGAGGGCGAGTGGGGCGGGCGACCGCCGGCGCCGACCGCTCGCTCTCTCGTCACACGCCACCCCCGCCACCCCCTCCCTCCCTCGCTCAATCGATCTTGACCGCCCCGTAGATGGCCTTGACAAAGGCGAGCGAGGCGGCAAACCCGGCCGCGCCGGTGAACGCTGCAAACGCGGCCGCGACCAACGCGTTGTACCCAAAGTAGAGCGCGGCCGCCGCCGCGCCCGCCGTGTCGAGGCGGGTGACAAAGTAGTGGGCGGCGTAGGCCAGCAGGTAGGCGCCCGAGGCGGCGGGGGCGGCGACGGAGCGCCACCACCAGCGGTAGTCTTCTCCGGCGAGGGAGAAGTAGACGAGGACGACCGAGATCTCGGCGCAGGTGACGACCAAGACGATCGCCGCCAGGGCCAGGAAGCCAAACAGGTGGTAGAGCTGGTCGCGCCACACCGACCCGAGCACGAAAAAGAGTTCGATGAAGATGGCGCCAAAGGGGAGCACGCCGCCCAGAGCGGCCGCGGGCAACGGCGCCAGGTACCAGGGTTGGGGCGGCACCTGGCGCGGGATCTTGTTGACGCGGACGGGGAGAGGCGCGGGCGCCGCTTTGTACCCCGCCGCCGCGCCGACAAACGTGAGCGGCAGCGCGACGCCCAGCCACATGGCCAGCAGGGCGAGCAGGGTGCTGAACGGCGCGGCGCGACTCGATTCCTGGGCGGCGGCCATGGCGTTGAGCGCGAGCCCCACCGCGCTGACGAGCGCCGGAAACCCGCACGCCGTCGCCAGCGTCGCCCGCTTCCACGCCTCTCCCCGGCACAGCTTGTACACGCGGGCAGAGACGTAGCCGCCGACGAGGGCGGCGGCGACAAAGACCGAGGCGGCGGCGGTGGCAAACCCGCCGCGGTTGGCAGGGGACAGGAAGCCGGCCGCCGCGGCGGCCAGGGTGCACGCCGCGGTCGCGCCCAGTTGGGCGCCCGTGCCCACGACCGCGGCCAGCAGCGCGGGGCGGGGCGGCGGGCGGAAGACGTCGCCGTGCACGAGTTTCCAGCCGGTCTCGTCGTCGCCGTCGCCCGCGGCGCCACCCCCGCCCCCGCCCCCGTCGAGCGCGTTGTACGCCGCGATGTCGTTCCTCAGCGTGCGCGCCAGGATCAGGGCCACCATTCCCGCGAGCAGCGCCGCAACCGAGGCCGCGTTGGCCGCGGCAAACCAGTGGACGCGCTCGGGGCCCTGCCCCGCGCCGCCGTTGCCGAGCGCGCCGAGCAGCGGCCCCCACCGCACGCCCCACGCGAGCGGCGACTCGCGCCACAGGACGTCGTAGGTGAAGGTGATCGTCTCGCCGGGCTTGGCGTCGGCGGCGTCGACGTGGGCAGGGATGGGCGACGCGTCGCCCTCGGCCGCCGGGTCGCACGTCGAGGCGGCCACCCGCCCCGCCCCTCCTTTCCCGACTTTGTGCTCCACGCTCGCGGGCACCACCTCGAAGCCCACGATGCGCGACAGCCCGGTGTCCGGGTCGGGGTGGTGGCGCACGGTGAAGGTCAGGTGGTTGTAAATCCTGGCGGCCCCTTTTTTGCCCGCGCCGCCGGCGGCCGGCGCCCACTGGCCCACCGGCACGCCGCGCTCGAGCGTGGTGATGACGCCATCGTCGGTGTCTTTGGGGGACGGGACGGCGACGGGGAGGTTGTCCAAAACGATGTACGCGCGGTACTCGTTTTCGATCGCCTCTTTAAACTTCTTGGCCCCGCCTTCATCCAGCGTCACCGGCGCACAGAGCACCTTGCACCTCTCGTCCACCCCAAATTTAAACTCGTAGGCTGACGACTCGATCCGGTCGCCGCGCAGGACTTCCCCCAAATTCTCCGCCTTGCGCGCGACCGCCGCGGGGCGGCAAAAGGGGAGGGCGTAGAACTCGTAGGGGAGCTGGGTGCGCACGGAGGCGAGCTTGTTGACCTTGACGGGGACGTCGTCGCCCTGGGGGCCAGAGGAAGAAGAGACAAGGGGGGTTGGGGCGCGTCGGCAGCGGGGTCGCGTCTCGCCCCCGGGAATCGCGCGGGCGCCACCAGAGGTAGATCCTGATCGTGGCTCCCTCCGGGCGGGAGCTCAGCATCGAGCCACCGCCGCGGGCGCGGCGGCGATGGGATCGGCGCGCCCGCATCGCGGGTCGGTGGCCTAGCCCGCTCGATTCACCCTTCCTTCTCCTCTCACCGTCTTAAAGTCGACGGGCGCGACGCCGGGCAGGTAGAACGCGGCCGCGGGGCGCGCGAGCGTCAGTGCGGCGAGCGCCGCGAGCGCGGCGAGTGCAAGGGGGCGCCGCGTGCCGCCTGGGGAGGCGTGTCGACTGTGGCCGCGGGCGGGCGCCGGGCGGGGCGCCATGGGGCTGGCTGGACGCCGGGAGTGGCCCAAACTCATCGCCGCGCGCACACTCTCGACCGGCGCGGGCCCGCCCGCCATGGACATGTCCGGCATCGACCCGGCCGCGGTCGCCGCCGCCCAGGCCGCCATGAGCAAGATGGACCCGGCCACGCTCGCGGAAATGCAGCGCGCGGCTTCTTCCATGAGCCCCGCACAGATGGCGCAACAGATGGAAGCCTTCAAACGGCTCACGCCGCAGCAGGTGCGGACGCAGGGGCGGTCGCGGGGGCGGGGAGGGCTGTTTTGCGGGGGTTTCGTGCGCGCGCGCCAATGGGGCCGTGCCCGGCCCCGGCGCCCGCCGGCCGCGCCCGATGCCCCCTCTGAACGCATGCCCAACGCCACGCCCCCAGGTCAAGCTCGCGACGGAGACCATGGCCTCCCTGCCGGCGGACGTTCTCACCGCGCAGGCGCGCGCGGCGGCCGCAGCCCAGGGCGGGGCGGCGACGCCGTCGCCGGCGTCGGCGCTCAAGGTGAGAGCGAGAGGGGTGGGGTAGAAGGGCGGGCGGGCGCCGGGGGCGCCGATTTCCACGCGCGCACCTCTTCTCCCTCTTTTTAGGACGAGGGCAACGCCCTCTTCCGCGCGGGCGACCACGCCGCCGCCCTGGCCAAGTACGAGGCCGCGGTGGACGCGGCCGCGGGCGACGCGGGGCTGCTGCTGGCGTGCCGGCAAAACGTGGCGGCCGCCGCGCTCGCCACCGGCGACGCCGCAAAGGTCGTCGCCGCGACCACCGCCGTCCTCGCCTCCTCCCCGCCGGCCGCCGCGCGCGCCAAGGCGCTGCTGCGACGCGGCCTGGCGCGGCGGGCGGCGGGGGAGGCCGCGGCCGCGGTCGCTGACCTGCGCGCCGCGCTCGCTGCCGCGCCCGCCGCGGACGCGGGCACCGTGCGGGCGAAGCTGGCGGAAGCCGAGGCGGAGCTCCAGGCGGCGGGGGTGGAGGACGGGGCTGTGGCTGCAGCGGCGGCGGCGGCGGCCGCGGCCGACGCGGCGGCGGCCGCCGCCGCGCCGCCGCCCGCTCCCCTCCCCGCCCCCCCTGCCGGCGCCCCCTCGTCCGCCCAGGTGCGCCAGATGGCGGCCGCGCTGCGGGCCGACCCCGCCCTCGCGGCGCGCATCAAGGCCCAGGTGGCCGCCGCGCCCGCCGACGCGCTACGCGCGGCGGCCGCCGCCCAAGGCTTGCCGACGTCCGCCGCCACCGCCGACGCCATCCAGGCCGCGCTGTCGACCATGGAAGGCATGTCGGCGGGCGACCTGGACGCCATGGCGGCGATGCTGGAAGCGGGGGAGAAAAATCGGGCGGGTGCCGCCGGCGGCCTTGCTGTCGCCGCCGGCTCCGCCGCCCCTCCTCCGTCCGATCCCGCCCAGGCGGCGGCCATGATGGCGCAAAATCCGGAGATGGCGAAAGCGGCGCTGGGCATGATGAAGGGGATGAGCGCCGAGTCGATCGCGGCGATGTCTGGCGGGGCGATTTCCGCGGCCGACGCCGCCGCGTTTTCCGCCAAACTGGACGGCATGTCCGAGGAGCAGATGGCCAAAATGCTGGCGGCGGCGGCCAAGGTGCAGGCCGCTCTCGGCGCGGCGCGCGCGGTCAAGGCGCGCGCGGCCGCCGCCTTTGCGTCGCCCGCCGTGCTGGCGGCCTTGCTCTGCTTGGTGCTGGCGGTCGTGCTGCGGCGGGCGGGGTGGCTGTAGAGAGGGGGAGGAGGGGTGTGGGGCGGCGTGCGCGCGAGGGGCGGCGTGCACGCGCGGCGCGGTGGTTGGCCGCGTGTGACGCACCGCCGCCTCCTGCTCGACCTCCTGACGCATACACGGCGCGCGGAGACGCTCCAGGGGCCGGCACGCGCGCGGCCGGCTCACGGCCCCCGCCTCTGCCCGTCGGTGGCGTCGCGCAGCACTCCCGGCGCGCCCCCTCGCGGCGCCCTCTCCCTCCAGCGCCGCGGCCGCGCCTCCGGCCTACACCCTCGGTCGTAGCCGCGCGAGACGCGCCCGACGCCCCGCGCCGCCTCCGCGCGCAGTCCGCGCGCCATGCCCGCGCTCGGCGCGCCACGCCGCCCGGCCGGCGCCGCCGCGCACGCCGCGCGGCGCCCTCTGGCCCCCCGCCGGCCGGCGCCCGCCGGCGGCCGCCGCCCGCGCCGCGTCCCGGCGCCCGCCGCGGCGTCGACCGGCGCGGCGCCCGCGCCGGCCCCTTCCGCCCCCGCCTACCCGCCCGGCCCCCCCATGGGCGCGCCCCCGCCCGGCCCCGGTCTGAAACCGTTTCACTTGGCCGCGTTTGCCGCGGTCCTGGGCGCGGGCCTCGCCTTTCTCGCGGCCCTGCTCTACTTTACGGCGGGTATCGACTTTGGGCTGGCGCGGGAAAAGGTGGTCAAGCGGCTGCTCAAGACGGTGGCGCTGCGGCAGGTGAGGAGAGGAGGGGATGGGGCGGTGGGGTGGTGCGCGGGGGCGCCGGGGCGCCGCCTGGCGCCGCCCGCCCTCCGGAGGCGCGCTAACCACGTGTGCACGCGGTCCGAGGCGGGCCGAGGCCGCGGCGGGCGCCAACCGCCGCGCGCGCGGCGCGCGGACGGCTGCCCCCTCGGCCGACCCGACCCCCCTCGTCTCTCCTTCCCTTAGGTCCTCGGCATCCTGGGCGCCATGTCGTTTGTCCGCTTCGGCCTCGAACCCCTCGTGCGCTCCCTGCGCTCCGCGTTTCGCGCGGCGGGCCCGTGGGAGAAATCGTCCGAATACTACATCTTGCGGGAGGTCTACCGCCCGCTGGAGTTCCTCTTCACCGTCGCCGCGGTGACCACGCTCGCCGAAAACTTTCTCCCCCAGCTGATCGCCCTCCCCAAAGCCATGGTCCAAAACGTCGTCCGGTCGACCCTCTCCCTCACGTTTGTCCTCGCCGCCGCGCGCGTCGTGTTCAACGTCAAAGCGCGGGTGACGCGGGAGTCGACGTGGAAGCTGGAGCTGTCGGGGGATTTGACCAAGCAGCGGCGGGTCGAGGCGGTCGACAAACTGTTTTCCGTCCTCTTCCTCATCGTCACAGGCGTGCTCGGCCTGCAAGCCATCGGCCTGGACGTCAACTCCGTGCTGGCGATCGGGGGCGTGGGCGGCCTGGCGGTGGGCCTGGCGGGGCGCGAGATTCTGGAAAATCTCTTCACCGGGCTCATCATCCTCTCCTCGTCCCCGTTTGAGGTCGGGGACGAGGTCCAGTTCACGCCGCCCAACGGCGCGGTCGTCGAGGGCATCGTCATCGACGTCGGGTGGTACCGGACGACGATCCGCTCGTTTGAGCGCGAAGTCTTTTGCATCCCCAACTCGGTCTTCTCCCGGAACGTCGTCCTCAACATCACGCGCAAGCAGCGCGAGTGGCGCTTCTTTGAGAGGGTGGGGCTGCGCGTGGACGACGCGCCGAGGGCGGGGGCGGTGGTGGCGGACATGCGCAAGGTGTTGCGCGCAGACCCGCGCATCATCCAAAAGCTGCACCGCCGCGTCTTCCTGGACAAAGTGGACCGCGACCAGGCCACGGTGTACGTCTCGTTCTACGTCGAGGCCGCCAACCGGGACGCGTTCATGGCGATCAAACAAGATTTGCTCTTGGCGTTTGTCGACTGCGTCGAAAAGAATGGCGCGCGCCTCGCCCGCAACCGGCTCCAGATCGCCATCGAGGCCGCGCCCGTGCGCGGGTCGGGGGCGCCGGGGTCTGGCGGGCGCGGCGGGGGCGGCGGCGGGCCGGGCGGCGCGTTCCTGGCGTTGCCGGGCGACGCGCTCGACGACGGCGACGCCGCGGCCGCCGCGGCCACCTCCACCGCCCCACCCCCGGCCGTCGACGTCACGTCCAACGTGGTTCCCGCCGCCGGCGCGGCGGCCGGCGCGGCGGCGGCCAAGGCGGTGCCAGCCGACGCGCTGCGCGCGGCAGTCGCCGCGGCAGCAGGCGCGGGTGGGGAAGTCATCGCGGACGGCGTGCTGACGCGCACCCTGGACGGAGGGGACGTGTGGAACGCGTCGTTCGACGACGTGTGAGAGGGGGAGAGAGGAGAAAGGGGCGGGTCAGGGGGATGCGTTTTTTCCGGTGGCCCTGTTTTGCTGTGACCGTTCGTCGCCGTCGCGACGCCGTGCATACGCCGTGCATAAAGAGGGGGAGAGATGAGCAGCAGTCACACGCAGGCAAAACCAAGGAATGAACGAAAGCAGGGGGCTCAGCGCGCCGCCGCGGCCTGCGCGCGTGCGGTCACGCCACGCAGGCCCGCCGCCGCCCCCCCGGCCGCCCCGCGCGCCGCGCGCAGGGCGTCGCCCGCGCGCGCCGCGACCGCGGCGGCGACCGCGGCCCGGGCGGTGGCGGCCGCGGCGTCGACCGCTGGGCCGTGCTCGGCGAGCGCGGGCGCGACGACGGTCTCAAACGCGACGTCCGCCCCGCCCGGCACCCACGCGGCCCAGGCGAGGGCCGCCGTCTTCAGTTCGGCGTACAAGGGCACCCAAAAGAACGCTCGATCGAGGACAAGGGACTCTGCCAAACTGACGAGCGCGAGGATGAGCAGGTACCGCGCCCACCGCCGCACCTCCCCCGGAGGGGGGTTGGGGTGTTGCAGCACGCGGGCGGCATGGTACGCCGGCGCCAGGACGGCGACGAGGATGCTGGGAGAGAGGGGGGGGGGTGGCATCAGCGCGCGCGCGCCCGCCGGCCCGCGCGCCCGCGGGCGGCCGAGGGCGGGCGGGGACGCACTGCAGGGGGCGCCCGAGGACGCCCAGCATTGAAGCGTGTGGGGCGGGGAGTGAGGCGGGAGAGAGAAGGCGCGCACGCGCCGCTCCCGCTCTCGACCCCACCACCCCGCCGAGAGCGTCCGAGCGCCGGCGGTTTACACGGCGCGCGTCGCTGGCTCACGCGCCGTCGGCTGGTGCGGGCGGCGCGGGCGGCGGCGGGGTTGCCGCGGCCGCCGGCGCGGGCGCCCCTGGCGCCGGCGAGCCCGCGGCCGCGGGCGCGCCGCCGCCGCCACCCCCACGCTTGCCGCCGCCCGCCCCGGACGGCCCGCCGGGCGGAGCGGGCGCGAGGACCGGCGCCGGGGCATACCCCCCACCACCACCCGCCCCCGCCGGATACGCGAGCGGCATGACGTACGGCGCGCCAGGGTAGACAATATATTGCCCCGGCGCGTACCCCGCGCCCGCGGGGAGCATGGCAAAGTGCGGGGCGCCGCCGGCGGGGCCGCCGCGGCCCGCGCCGCCCGCAGGGCCGCCCGCGACCGGCAGCACGACCGCGCCGCCGCCGTAGGGCCCGCCCGCCCCGGGCGGCCACCCCATGTGCAGCATCATGTGGGGCGGGGCGGGGGCGCCGCGGTCGGACCGGTCGCGGCGGCCGCGGCCGCCGCCGGGCGACCCGGGACGGCCGCCGGGCCAGCCACCGCCGGAGGGAGGGGGGGCTCGTCCTCGGCCGGCGGCCATGGCGGAGGTGGCGGATGCGGCGGCGGCGGCGGCGGCGGCGGCGCCCGCGGCGGCGGGCGCGGCGGCGGACGCCGGCCGGAACTCGGTGGCCGCGGGGTTGAACGAGAACGCCTTGGCGTTGGGGTTGAGCGCCGACTTGGACGCGTCGGTCGGCTTGGGCGAGGCGGGAGCAGCGGGCGCGGGCGCCGCCGGCGCCGCGCCCGTGAGCGCTTCGCGGCGCCCCGCGGCCGCCGCCGCCGCGCGGCGCGCGTTCTCCGCCGCCTTGAACGCCGAAAAGTCGCGCGTGACGTCGGCCGGCACGCGCGCGGTGCCCGGGTTGAGGTCCAGGGCGGCGACGGAGGCCGCGGCGGCCGCCGCGAGCGGCGAGACCGACGCGGCGGTCGGCGTACCGTACGGCGACGCGCCGCCGCCCGCCCGCCCGCGCCCGCCCGCCGCCAGGGACGCGCGCACCTGCTTGGCCAGGTCGACGTCAACCGGCGCGGTGGCGCGCGACGCGCCGGCGACCGCGGCGACGCCCGCGCCTGGCGCAGCCCACGCCTTTTGCCGCGGCGGCGCGGCCGGCCCCCGCTGCACCGAGGAATACAGCGCCTCTTCGTCCACATCGTCCGGCAGCTCGACCCCGCGCTCCTCGGCCTGGTGCGCGGTCGTCGCGCCGCCCACTTTCGCGCCGCGCTCGATCTCGCGCGCGATGCGGTCGGCGTCGGCGAGGGAGATGCCGGCCTTGCTCACGTCGACGGCAGTCGTGTAGAACTCGTCCCGGTAGTCGGTGCGCACCCCGAATTTGGCCTCGTTTTCGGCAAATTGATTCCAGGAGGTGGACGAAGCGTGCGCGCGGCCGCGCCCGCGCGGCCCTTTGCCGCCGCCACCGCCACCGCCCTCTTCCAGCGCCCCAGTGTCGGCCACGCCCGCGTCGGGCACCCACCGCTCCAACTCGCGCCCGGCGCGGCCGCCGCGGCCTGCAGAGATCTCTGCGTCCGTGCCAAAGTCTGCGCCCGGCGCGGCGCCCGCCGCGGGCGCGTCCACGCGCACGTCGGCCGCGTCCAGGGAGAGTAGGTCGGTTGGCGGGATGACGAGGGTGTCGACGGGCGGCGCGGGGGGCGCGGGCGCGCCGCCGGCGAGCGTGAGCGCGCGCGCGACGCGGAGTGTCGCGCCGAGGCCGGGGGCGCCGCCGGGCGCGGTCGCCGTCTCGGCCAGGACGCCGCTGTGGGAGGACCCGTCCCGGGACTGGAGAAGGATAGGAGGGCGGGGTGGGCGGCAGCGGGTTGCCGGCGCGCCGCCCTCCTCCCACCCTCTCCCCACGCTTCTCTCACCGTCGCCGTCACCACGTGGCCCACCAGCAGCAGCCGCGCAAACGCGACGCGGTCGGCGGCGGCCGCCATGGCGGAGGGCGGGGCGGGCGGCGCGGCGGGCGCGCGCCGCGATCGGTCGGCGCGCGTGCGGCGGGCGGCGGCGCCCGACGGGAAGGGGGCGGGTGGCCGCGGGCGACGCCGAGCGCGCGGAGGGGGGAGGGGCGAGAGGCGGCGCGGGGAGGGGCGGGGAGTGGGCCGGCCGACGGCGCAGACCGACGCGCGCCGGAGGCACGCACGCCTCGGCCCACCGCCCCGGGAGACGCGCGGGGGCACGCCGGGACGCTGCCACCGCCCTGCCGGCCGCGAGCGTCGACGAGAGCGCGGCGAGCCCCCCACTCCTTCTCGTGACCCCCTTGCTCTCTCGCCCTCGTCACAGCCCTTCCAGCGCCTTTTTGATCTGCTCCGCCACCGCCGCCTGCGGCTTGTCCGCCTTGACGGTGGTGACCCGGCCGGCGTAGTGGCCGAGCACGGGCGCGGTCTGCGCGTGAAACGCGGCGAGCCGCGCTTTGAGCGTCTCCGCGTTGTCGTCCGCGCGGCGCACCAACGGCTCGCCCGTGACGTCGTCCAGGCCGGGCGCTTTGGGGGGGGCGAAGCGGTCGTGGTAGGAGCGGCCCGACGGCGGGTGGACCAGGCGCCCGCACACGCGGTCGACCAGCACGGCGTCCGGGACCCGGAAGTCGAGCACCTTCTGGATCGCCTGCCCGCGCGCCGCGAGCATGGCGTCCAGTTTGACGGCTTGGGCCGCGGTGCGGGGGAAGCCGTCGAGCACAAAGCCGACGCGGCACTCCGGCGCGGTGATCGCGTCGCCGATGAGGCCGACGACGATGTCGTCCGACACGAGGGCGCCGGCGTCCATCGCTTTTTTGGCCTGGGGGTCGAGGGGAGAGTGGGAAAGGGTTAGCGGCGAAAGAAAGAAAGAAAAAAACTTCCCACCCCTCCCTCCTCCCTCCTCTCCCTCCCACCTCCATGCCCAGCTTGGTCTTGGCCGCCACCGCGGCGCGCAGCATGTCGCCCGTGGCGAGGTGGCAGAGGCAGTGGTCGCGCTTGATGCGGGGGGACTGGGTGCCCTTGCCGCACCCGGGAGGGCCTACAGGTAAATTGGGGGGGTGGCGTGGGGTGGCAGTGGGGGCGGTGGGGCGGCGGGCGGCCGCGTGGCGCCGCGGCGACGGCCGATCGCGGCCCGCAGCCCGCGCCGCCCGCCACGCCACGCGCTACAAACACCGCCCCACCCCCACCACCGCTCTCCGCTCTCACCGACGAGGATGATGCGCTTCTCCGGCTTGTCCGCGCAGTCCAGCCGGCGCTGCACCTCGGCCAGCAAGTCCGCGGTGCCCACCTCGGCCAGGTCGGCGGCCATGGTGGGTGGATGAAGAAAGGAGGGGGGGAAAGGGGGTGTGGGGAGTGTGCGGGGAGTGAGCCGCGGCGGCGCGGTCGCTCTGGCCGCAGACCCCACAGCCACCACCCGCCCTCCATCCATCCATCCATCTCCGCCTCGATCGGGCTGGTGTGACATGCGTGCAGGGCGCGGGGGCGGGGGCGTGCGGAGGCGGGGGCGGGCGCGCGGGGGCGAACGCACGCCGACGCCGCGCCCTCCTCACCCGCGGTCGAGCGCCGCGCCCGCCGGCGGCGACGGCCGCGGCGAGCGTGGCGGCGGCGGCGAGGGCGGCGGCGACACGCGGTGGCCGGCGGCGGCCGCCGCGTCGGCGGGGCGCGCCGGCTCCGACGGCAGCGCGGTCAGCCACACACCCGACGCCACCGGCGCCCGCCGCGCCGTGCTCTGCGTGGCGTCCGCGAGCGCGCGCGGCGGCCCGGGGGGGGGCGGTTCGACGACCACGGGCGCGGGCGGCCGCGTGCGCGGCAGCGCGAGCGCGAGCGCGAGCGCGGACGCCGCCGCCGCCGGCGGCGACGCCGCGGGCGGCGGCGACGCCGCGAGCCCCACCGGCTCCGGGCGGCGCGGCGGCGCGGGCGCGAGCGCGGGCGCGCGCGGCGGCGACACGCGCACGGGGCGCCGCACGGCCACCACCAGCGGCGGCAGCGGCGCGCGCGCGGCCGGCGGCGGCGCGGGCAGGGCCAGCGGCCGCGGCGGCGAGGGCGGCGGCGACACGCGGGGCGGGGGCGAGGGCGGCGGCGAGTCGCGCGGCGCCGGCGGCGCCCTCCCGCCCTCAGCCGCCGGCGCCGTCAGCGGCTCGGGCTCCGGCCCCCAATCCTTGGCCAAGTGCCAGCGTGCCCCGAAATCGATGGCCCGCGCGCGCGGCCGCTCGGGCGGCGGCGGCAGCGGCCGCGCGCGCGACTGCGGCGGCGGCAGGATCGGCTGCAGCGGTGCGGGCCGCTTCTTGCCCGCCCACGTGGTCGACGACTTTTGGGTCGTCGTCCTGGGCGCCGGCTTGCGCGCGTGCGGCGCGGGCGGCGGCGCCGCCGGCGGCGGCCGCGCCGCTCTCTTCGACCGCGCGGCCTCGGCCGCCACCTCGGCGTCCAGCTTCTTGTCGCGCTGCGCGTCCCGGTACCGCCTCATGCAGCGCATCAGTCTGCGCGAGGGGGGGCAAGGGGGGGAAGGGTCGGCGCGCGCGCCGGTCAAGCGCCGCCCGCGCCGCGCCTCCTCCACCCCTCCCCTCCCGCCCCACGCACTCGGCGCGCCCCATGTCCTCTTCGTCGCCGTCCTCGTAACTGGTGGGGGTGGGGGTGGGGGGCGGCGTCGGGGGAGCGCCCGGCGCGCGGGGCGGCGACGCCCTCGCCCCGCCCGCCCCGCGCAACCGCCCCACCACCACCACCACCCCCTCTCACGCACACGACGAAAAACTGGTCGACGGCGCGCGGGTGCACGCGCGCGATGCGCCCCACAAAATCGCCGTGCCCGGGGAACGTTTTGAGCAGGCGCCCACCGACCGCGTCGGCGTCGGGCGTGTCCTTGGTCATCTTCCACCAGGGCGCCTTGTGCTTGGCGGCGGCGGGCGGCGCGGCCGCTTTGGGCGGCATGGCCGCCGGCCGGTGCGGGCGCGAGCGCCGGCGCGCGCTTGCCGCCTTCGCTCTGCGTCCGGCGGGCGCCTCGCCGGGCGTGGGGGGGGGGGGGGTCCGGCGGGCGCGCCAGCGGTCTGTGCGGGGCGACGTCCGCCGCCCGCGCCTTCGCACACCCGGATGGACGACTGCCTCGCCCCGCTCGCGCCCGCGTACGCGGTCGGTCCCCGCCTGGGGCACGGCGCATTCAGCGAGGTGATTGTGTGATCGATGGCGCCGGCGGCAGTCGTCGTCGGCGACCCGCATTTCGGCGCCCGTCCACCCCTCGCCCTCCCTCCCGCACCAGGTCTATGGCGCGATCGAGGCCGCCACCGGCACCCCGGTCGCCATCAAGCGCGTCTACTCCGACTGCGGCGCCCGCGCGCGCGGGCCGCACCCGGGCCCCGCGCCCGCGGCGCGCGAGGCGGCGGCCCTGGGGCGCGTGAGGCACCCCAACGTGGTCAAATTGTTGGACAGGGTCGATCTGGTGAGAGGAACGGGAGGGAACGAGGGCGGAGGCGGCAGGGACGCGGCCACGCCGCCCACCACCCTCCCGCCGCGCAGCCCCACGGCGGCACCGCCCTCGTCCTGGAGCGCGCCCTGACCGACGTCGCCACCCTGATCGACGCGGCGGACGGCCCCCTGGACGAGGGCGTGGTCAAGGCCATCGCGTGGGGGGCCCTCGCCGCGCTCGGCGCCGCGCACGCCGCCCGCGTCGCGCACCGGGACGTCAAGCCCGGCAACCTGCTCCTCACCGACGACGGCCGCGTCCTGCTGGGCGACTGGGGGCAGGCGGCGGAAGTGGGGGGGGGCGGCGGGGGCGGGGGCGACCCCGCTCTTGCCCCGCCCGGCGCCCCGGGCGGCACCCGCTGGTACCGCCCGCCCGAGGCTCTGGCCGGCGATCCCACTGTGGGGCCAGGGGCGGATGCTTGGGGCGTCGGCGCTTCGATCGCGCACGCTCTCGCGCGCGCGCCCGCCGCCGCGGGCGCGACCGACCTCGACCAACTCGCCCGCCTCGGCCCCCTGCTCGGCGTCGACTATGGCGGCACAGGGGGCGCCGGCATGCGCACCCCGTGGGGCGGGGGCGGGGGCGGGACGCCTCCGGGAACCCCGCGCGGCGGCCGCGCCGGCGCGCGGCCGCCGCGCCGTGCGGGCGCGGCCGCCCTCGCCGCCGCCCTGCCCGACGCGTCGCCCGCGGCGCGCGACCTGCTGGCGGCGCTGCTGGCGCCCGACCCAGAGACGCGGCCGGGGGCGGAGGAGGCTTTGCGGCACGCGTGGTTTTTCGAGGCACCGCGGCGCGCGGGCGCGAGCGCGTTGGCGGCCGCCGCCGCCACCGCCGCCGCCGCCGCCGCTGCCGCCGCCGGGGCTGCGCGGTCGTGACTGTCAACACTCGCCCTCACCACCGTCGTTGCACAGAGGCGCGCGGGGCGGGGGAGGGGACCGGGGACAGGCAGGGCAACGCGGGCGGGGCGCGCGCGGCCGCGGCCGCGAGAGGCGGCCGCGCCGGGCGGCCGCGGTGGTACAGGCGCGGGAGGGGGTGCGCAAAACGGGTGGGCGGCGCGGGAGGGCGGCGCGCGCGGCGGCGGCGCGCGCGGCGTCACCCGCCGCCCGCGCGCCGCGCCCCCCCCTTCCCCCCAAGCCCCTTGAAGCTGGACGAGAGGGCGGCCCACGTGGAGCGCAGCGAGCGCGCGGGGGCCGGCGCCGAGGCGGCGGGCGGGGGGGGGGGAGGGGCGGCGCGCGCGGGCGCCGCGCGCGCGCGCGACCGCGGGCGGGCCTCTCCCCCGTCCCCCGCGCGCAGCACGGCCAGCAGCGTCTCCAGGTCGGACATGGCGTGGCGCGCGGCCGTGGCGGCAGCTGGAGCGCGAGGGCGCGGGAGCGGGAGCAGCGCGGCGAGGCCCGGGTCGGCCAGCGCGAGCGGCGACGCGCCGCACAGCGGGCACGCGGCCGACCGCCCGCCCCACTCCAGGATGCACTGGAGGTGGTAGTCGTGGCTGCAAGGGAGGAGGGGAGAGGTGGGGTGGGCGGCGTGCGGCGCGCGGCGGCGCGGCCTCCTTCCCTCAGCTCCCTCCCTCTCCCCTTGACGCACTCGCAGCACGTGCGCACGGCGGGGTCGTCGGCCGCGTACTCGTCGAGGCAGATGCAGCACTCGGCGCCGGGCGGCGGGGGCGGGGGCGGGGGCCGGGTGGCCGGGGCGCGCGGCCGCGCGCGCGAGCCCGCGTCGGTGCGCGGTCCGCACCCGCCACGAGCCGACTCGGCCGGCTTGGCCGCGACGCCGACGCGGGCGCGCGGGCCGGCCGGGAGCGGGGCGAGCGGCGCGCGAGTGATTGGCGCGCCCAACTTGGTCAGACCGGCGTCGGAACCTGACGCCTGCGACATGGCGTCATCGGGGTCGGCGTCCAGGTCGAGCGCGAAGACGAGGGCGGCCGCCCGCGCGCGCGGCGCGGCCATGGTCGCGGCGTTTGAAATAGGGCCGCGCCCGGCTCGGGTCGGCATGGTATGCACGCGCGCGGCGGCTGCGCACCGCGCGGGGCCGGGTGGCCGGCGCCGCGGCGCGGGTTGTGGCCAGCGGCTGACGCCGACACTGCACACTCAGCGGCTGACCCGTCCTTCCCTCCACCCTCGACCAACCAACTCAAAAACCCTAGCATGGCGGACGGTGAGTTTCTCAGCGCGCCCCTGGCGGCGGCCCCGGCGCGGGGCGGCCGCCCGCGGCCGCGCGGGCGCCGGCGGCCGCCGGCGCCACGGGCGCGCCACCGCGGCCCGCGCGGACCGCGCCGGCGCCCGGCCGCCGCGCGCGGGCTCGCAAAGGGCATGACCGCCCGCAGAGGCGGACATGCGGCCGATCGGCGGCGCAAGCGCGCCGCGCGCCGCGCCGCCGCCAGCGCCGCCCGCGCCGCAGCCGCTCCCCGCGCCGCCGCCCCCCCGTCCCTCCTCCCACACGCACCCCACCCCCCCACAACCCATCAGGCCAGCAACCCGAGGGCTACCAGTCCGGCGGCGGCCCCCCCGGCGGCGACGCGCAGTACGGCGCGCCGCCCGCGGGCGGCGGGGCGCCCTACGGCGGCGGCGAGCACCAAGGTGAGAGGGGAGGAGGGGGGGGTGGCGGTGGCGGGCGGGCCGGCGTTTCCCCCGACGCGCCGCGCGCCGCGACGCTCGCCGACCCCCTCCTCCCGCCTCCCCCCTCCCCTGCAGAAGGCGCCCCGCCCGCCGGTGGCGCGCCCGGCGGCTACGGCCCGCCCGGCGGGTACGCGCCCTACGGCGCCCCGCCCGCGCCCTACGGCGGCGGCCCCGGCTTTGGCGGCCCGCCCGGCGGCGGCTACGGGCCTCCTGGCGGGTACGGCCCTCCTGGTGGCTACGGCCCCCCCGGTGGCTACGGCCCGCCCGGCGGCTACGGCGGCGGCTACGGCGGCGGCTACGGCGGCGGCGGCGGCGGCGGCCACGGGTGGCGCCCCGGCGACTGGGAGTGCCCCCAGGTGCGGGAGGAAGGGAGAGGGCGAGAGGGCGAGAGGGCGAGAGGGCGAGAGGGCGAGAGGGCGAGAGGGCGAGAGGCGGTGGGCGCCTCGGCGGAGGCAGGCGCGGCGACCGCCCCGACCACCAACACCCGTCCCGTCCCCTCGTCTCGTTCTCAGTGCCACGGCCACAACTTCGCCTCCCGCGCCCGCTGCTACCAGTGCGGCTTCGACCGCCCCGCCGGCACGGGCGCGCCCCCCCCGGGCGGCCCCGGCGGCGGCTACGGCGGCGGCGGCGGCGGCGGTGCGCCGCCGCTCAACTGGAAGCCTGGCGACTGGATGTGTGGCGCGTGCAACACGCACAACTTTGCGTCGCGCGCGGCCTGCTTCCGTTGCGGCGCGGCCAAGCAGGCCGACGCGGGCGGGCCCGCGCCGCCGCCGATGCAGTGAGGAGGAGGGAGCTGCCTGATCGATCATGCCGCGCGATATGGATGCCCTGGACATCGCGGGGGCGGCGGCGCGCGGCGCTCGGCCGCTCGAGGCCGCGCGCGGCGCGCGGCGCCGACCCCCCCCCCGCCGGCGCGCTGGACGGCGCGCCGCGGGGCAAGAGAGTACCCCACACACCCCACCCCCTTTTTCACACACACCCCACACACACCCCACCCCTTTTGGAGGCGGCGGCGAGGCGGCGGCGAGAGTTGGTTGCGCGGGCGGCGAGAGTCGGGTGTCGGACGGAGGCAGGCGCGCACACTGCGGAGGCGGAGGAGGCCGGGCGCGGGGGGCGCGTGCAACCGGCGCGACGCCGGGCGCGGGTGACGGGGGGGCGGGAGGGGGGCGGTGGACAGCAGGCGCCCGCGGCGCTGTCGGCGCGCAGTTTTTTCTCCGCCCCTTCAACTCCCTCTGCGGGCCATGGTGCGCCGCCGGCCCGGGCGCCGCCCGCGATGCATGCCGCCCCGCACGCGCCCGCCGCCGCAGCCGCCCTCGAGGCGCGGCGCGCCCGATCGATCGCCTCCGATCGCATCCCTCCTCCACCCCTCTCCTCACCAGGCGGACGACCCCGAGCTGGAGGCCATCCGCGCGCGCCGGCTGGCCCAGCTGGCCGCCGGCGCCGGCGGCGGGAGCGGCGGCGCGCCGCAGACCGCCGAGGCCGCCGCCGCGCGCGAGCGCGCGGCGGCCGAGGCCGAGGACCGGCGCGACGCCATGCTGGCGTCCGTGCTCACGGCCGAGGCGCGGGCGCGGCTGGCGCGCGTGGCGCTGGTCAAGCCCGACAAAGCGCGCGCCGTCGAGGACTCGCTCCTCCGCCAAGCGACCTCCGGCGCCCTGGGCGCCCGCGTCGGCGAGGACGCGCTCGTGGCCCTCCTCGACGGCCTGGGGGGCGGGGGAGGGGGCAGGGGGGGGCCCAAGATTGTCATCCAGCGCCGCACGTGGGACGGCGACTCGGAGTGAGCGGCCTCCGTGGTCCCTCGTGCCCGCCCCGCCGTGCAACGCCGGCGCACTGCAATCTGGCGCCAGTCCACACGCCGCCCCCGGCAACGCCCCAAAACAGCCCCTAACCCCTTCCCTGCCTCACGCCCCGGCGTGCGCGCGCGCCCACTCGCGCGCAGTCGCCACCGCCCCTGCCTCATCCTCCCGCCACTGCCTGGCCACGCCTTCATCCAGCGGGTCGTCCGGGTTGGGCGCGGAGAGCAGGGCCTGCACGGAGAGGAGCACGGTGCGCACTTGGAGCGCGGGCGACCACTTGTCCTTGAGAATGTCGAGGCAGATGCGGCCGAGGCGGTCGATGTTGGGGTGGTAGATCTTGGTCAGGAACCGGACCTGCAATGGGGGGCGGGAGGGTGGATTTAGGGTTTTGGGGGTGTCGGGCGCCGGCGGCGCGAACGCGCGCCGCCGCGGCCCGCCACCCCGCCCTCTCTCCCTCTCCTCCTCACACCTTGGGCGCGGCCATCGGGTAGTCCTCCGGCAGGAACAACTCCAGCTTGTAGAGCCCCCCTTCATAGGGCGACTGCGCGGGGCCCTCGATGGTGACCGCGAAATAGCGCAGGTTATCTTCGGCAGGGGCAGCGGTGATGCCGGGGGCTGCGTGGTGGGGGGTGGGGGGGCGCGGGGTGGGGTGGCGGCGCGCGGCGCAGCGCGGCGCGCCATGGCGCGCCCGCGAGGCGCGGCCACGCCGCCGCCGCCCTCGGACGCATCGCACCTGGCTCGCTCAGCAGGCGCTGCGTCTCCTGGGGGGTGGTGGCGAGGGTGGCGGCGTCGGGCGGGACCGTTGGAATGGGGGACAGCCCCGCCACCTCACCCTCCCTCTCTCCTTGCCTTGACGATGCGGCGCGGCAGCTGGCCCGCGCCGGACATGGCGGGCGACGCCGGCCGGCGGGGTGCGGTGGGGCGAGGCGGGGAGTGGTGGCCGAGCGCGGCCGCGAGCGCGCCGCAGTCGGCCCGCGGTCGCCCGTGCGCCGCCGCGCGGTCGGCCCACGCCCGTTTTGGCCTGCGGCCGCGTCTGTGAGCGAGTCGGACAGCGGCGAGGAGCGTCATAGGTTCACACGGCCCTCCCAACCAACCCCCCCACACACACTCTTTTTCAGGCCGCCGCCGCGGCCTTGAGCGCGGCGATGAACGCGTCCGCCGCCGCCTCAGTCCCCAGGTTGAACAGGTGCGGCTCCAGCTTGGGGGCGGAGGCGGGAGGAGGCGGGGCGCCGCCGCCGCCGTCGTCCGACGGGCGCGGCGCCGCCGCGTTTGCCAGGGCGACCGTGACGAGGTGCGGCTTCTTGGCTTTGAGCGCTTGCATGCCCTTGTACACGCCCGCGTTGAGGGGCACGCGCCCCGTGTCGGTCGTCAGCACGACGTGTGGCCGCCCGCCGACCGGCGCGCGCAGCGTCAGCGTCCCGGACCCCCGCTCAGCCCATTTCTTGTCCGCCCCCTGCGCGTACAGCTTCGCTTTCTCTTTAAACGTGATGGACGACGACGCGTCGATGGCGGCCGCGGTGGGGGAGCCGCCGTCGTCGGCGCTGTCGTCGTCGTCGGCGCCCTCGTCAATGGTGGGCGCGGCGGGGGCCGTCGACCCGAACGAAAATGGGGCCGGCGCGCCGAAGAGGCCGCCGGCCGGCGCCGCCGCCGGCGCGCCAAAGAGGCCGCCGCCAGCGGGCGGCGCGCCAAAGAGGCCGCCGCCGCCGCCAGCCGGCGCGCCAAACAGGCCGCCGCCGGCCGCGGGCGCGGGCGCGCCAAACAGGCCGCCGCCGCCGCCAAACGCGGGCGGCGGCGGGGACGCAGTGCCGCCAAAGGCGGCGCCAAAGAGGGGGGCCGCGGGCGCGGCGGCGGCGGACGAGCCTGATGAAGGATGACGGGGCTCGGCTCGATCCCGCGCTCCACCCCACGCCCGTCACACCTCATCCACCCCCCACCCACGCACCCGCGCCAGCCAGGGCGTCGGAGAATTCGGCGACCAACGCCGCGGCGTGCCGGCAGTAGTCGCGCGCGCCGTCGCACCACAGGGCGTGGGGCGAGGAGGAAGCCTGGGCCACGACCCAGCTGTGAGATGGGAGTGGGGAGCGCGTTGGCGCCGGCATCGCGCGCGTGCCGATGGCAGCGCGCACCGCGCGGGCGCCGCCTCCCTCCTCCCACCTCGCAAACTGGGCGTTGAGATCGCCCAGGGCCGCCTTGAACGCGGTCGCGCGGTCGGCGGTCATTGCGGGGCGGGAGAGGGCACGCCGCGGCCGCGCGCGGGCGAGAGTGGCGAGAGCGTTTGCAGTGCGTTCGACCCCCGGAGCGATGGCAGTGCGCCTCCCCTCTACCCTCTCCTCTCCTCTAGCGCCCTGGCGAGGGCGAGGGCGGCGCCCGCGTCGGCCGGGTCGACAAAAGGCGCGTTTCGCCACGCGAGCGCGACGCCCCGCACCTCGTCCGGCGCCGCCCCGGGCCCGAGCCAGGACGCGACTCGGTCGCGCAGGGCGACGGTGGCGTCCAGGGCGTCGGCCAGGGCGGCCAGGGCCGCGGTTGCCGCGGGCGCTGCGGCGGCGCCGGGTGGGAGCCAGCGGTCGGCCGAGGCGGCGGCCTCGGCCAGCCTGTCAGGAGATGCCTCCAGCATGACGTCGGTCATCGCCTCCGCCGCCGCCCGCGCGGCGTCCGCCCCTTCTGCCACCGCGACCACCGCGTCGCCGACCGCGGCCGCCGCGCCGCCGGCCGACGCAGGCAGCCACCGCCGCGCCCGCACATACGCGTCGAGTTGGGGCGAGGGGCAGGCCGCCAGCAGGCGGGCGACGGCGGGGTGGGTGCGGTGCGCGTCGGCGGCGGGGGCGACCGAGTCGAGGGCGGTGGCGGCGGCTTCCAGGGCGGTGGCTCCGAGCCTTCTCGTCGTCTCGACGGCCTGTGGGGAGTGGGAGGGTCGGGAAAGGGGGGCGCGGGCGGCGGCTAGCGGCGCGCCGGCGCCGATGCGGGCGCGCCTGCCCGCCGACAGCACCTCCCGCCGCACACACGCACCTCCCAAGCCGCCGCCAGCAGCGGCGGCTCCGCCATGGGACGGGCGGGCAGGGTGATGTAGGCCGAGCGAAAGTGAGGGGCAACGGCAGAGACGTTTCTGTAGTTCTTTGCTACCCAACTTTCCTTGCGAAAGGCCGGAGACGCCGGCAGCCGACCCCGCCCGGCCCGCCCAAAACGACTGGGACGGCGTGGCATGGCTTCAGGATGCGGGAAACAGGGCAAGAGCGCGACGAGAGGGAAAGGGAGGGGAACGCTCGCCCAAGCCCGCGCCGCGTTGTTTCGTTTGCAGTCCCATCCCCACCCCTTTCACTCGCCGCCCCGCACCCGGGGCACGCCCTCCGGCAGCTTCCCCCCCCGGGACGCCGCCCCCGCGCAGTCGGGGTCGTGGCATTTCTGCGTCCACGTGCCGGCGGACAGGTCGAGCAAGAAGTAGACGTAGTTGGACGCGTGGTGGTGGCCCGCGTGCTCGCAGTAGTGAGCGCCGCCTTTGCCTGGAAGGGGTGGGGTGGGGCGGGGGTTGTTTCGCGGCGTGTTTCGGCGCCCGCGACCTGAGGGGGCGCGCCCCCTCGTCCCTCGCGTCTTCTCTCTCTCTCGCCCTCTCCCCCCTCTCTCTCACCCGCCAGGCCGTACGCCACCAGCGCCCCCCCCAGGCCGCACACGGTGACGGAGCGCACGAGCGCGGTGTGGTCGGCGACGGGCTGGCCCGCGCCCGGCGGCGCGCCGGGCTGCGAGGCCGACCGCGCGGCCGCCGTCGCCTCGACCCACGCCGCGGCCGCCACCGCGGCCGCCGCCACGTCTGCCGGCGGCGAGTGGCGGCGGTCGCTGACGTCCTCCTCGTCCACTTTCCACTCAAACTTGATCGAGTCGCGCGGGCGCGTCGGGTGGCCGAGCGCGACCGAGCGGCGGGCGAGAAGAGGGCGGCGAGGGGCGCCGAGGCCGCCGCCGCCGCCGCCGGCGGCGGCGTCGATCATCTTCGTCCCCGGCGCCACGTTGGCGGCGAGCGACGCCAGGAACATGGTTGCCAGCGGCGTGCTGCGCCGGTCGGCCGCGCCGCCCGGCCCAAACGCGTGCCGCCCCGTGGGTGCGAGCACGGCGGCCTTGCCGCCCTTGGACGACCACAGCACGCGAAAGTGGCGGTTCTTGGTGTAGACCGCGGTGTCGACGATCCAGTCCCGCGTGTGCGGCGCGCCGGGCGGCGCGTTGCGCGGGGGGGGTTTGAGGACGGCCAGCGAGGACGCCGAGTCGCGCGACAGCAGGGCGTGGGCCAGGGCGCCGACGGCCGACGTGCTCGCCCACGCGACGCCGGGCAGGCGGATGACGAGGTGGCGCGAGAACTTGGCGTCGGTCGACGAGTCGGCTTCAAAGACCTCGGCGCCCGCGACGGCCGCCGCGCCGGCCAGGGGCGCGGCTTCCGCCAGAAACGCCGCCACGACGGCGTCCACCATGGCGTCGCCGTCGGCGGACGGGTTGGCGGGGCGGCAAAACTCGAGGTCGAAATAGGCGTGCACGGGGCGGCCCTCGCGCAGCACCTCGTACAAATGGCGCGCCGGTGGCCGGGCGGGGGTCGTGGCAGCGGATGCAGACGTCGACTGTGGCACCGGCGGCGGAAAGTAGCGCGCGAGGAGGGCGGGGTAGGCCGCCGCGAGGAACGACCGGTAAAACTCGCCCGGCGCGCGCGCGCGCGGCTGCTCGACGCAGAAAAGCTTGACTGGGTCGGGGCGGGCGCCACCGTTGGCGGCGTCGCCGGCGTCAGTCTGGCCGGTCGACGCCAGCGCCGCGACGGCGTCGGCCCACTCGGCGGCCGCTTGCTGCCGGGCAAAGGGTTGCCAGACCGCGGACACGCCGCCCGGCGGCGCCGCGACCGGCGGCGCGGGCGCTTGGGACCGGGGCGGGCAGGACGAGGGCGAGGGCGGGGGCGCGGGGCGGGCGGCGCGCGTGGGCGAGGGCGACGCCCAGGCGAGCGCGCGCGGCCGCGCGGGCGACGCGGGGGGGGGCAGCAGCGCCGCCGGCGCTTCCGCTTCCCCCGGCGCCGAGCCCTCGCCCGCCTGGCTCATGCTGGCCACCGTGGCGAGCACGGGCGGGCCGGCGGCCGCGCGCGCGGCGCGCGCCGCGTTGACGCGCGCGAGCAGCACGCGGTAGGCCTTGGCCGGGTCGTCCCCGGGCGCTGCCGGTTCCGGCCCGGGGGACAGAGCAGGTAGGGGCGACTCAGGGGCCGGCTCCAGAGAAGAGGGGGCGGGGGCCGGCTTGGCGGCGCCGCTTGCGTCGTCGTCGTCGGGCGACGCGGTCGCCGGCGCCTGCAGCGGCGACAGCGGCGCGCGCCGCTTGACGCCCATGGCGGCGTCTTCGTCCGTCTGCACGGCCGCGTGGCGGGTGCCGGGGCGCGGGACGGGCTCCAGGGAGAGCGGGCGTGCGGCGGGCGGCCGAGGGCGCTGCGGCGGCCGCGCGGCTCTCTCGCCCGGCCGGGACGGCGTTCGCCGCTCCACGATCAACAGGGGCGCGGACGCGAGCAGGTCGCGCACCGAGGCGTCGACCGCCAGGCCGCGCAGGCGCGCGGTGAGCGACGGGGAGGGGGTCGGCGCGCGAACCGCGGTCGCGTCGACGGCGGCCTCGCTCGCGCTGTCGTGAGAGTCTTGCAAGCGTTCACCAGGGGTCGCCACCGTCGGCAGGAGCGTGAGCGGGCGGGGGTCGCCGCCCATGCGCCGCGGCACGGCCGGCGGTTGCGGGCTCGGGGACCGCGACTGGCCTCGTGCGAGGCGTGGCGCGGCGCAGCTCGATGGGAGCGCGCTGGCGGGTCAGCCGCGCGCGCCGGCGGGCGCGGGAGTGAGCGCGTCGCGCGAACCGCGCCGGCGCCGGGCCGGCCTTGCCACTGTGCTGCCGACGCCGCCTGCGGCCGCATCTCGCGCCCGCTCGTCCCACTCTCACCCAGCGTCCCGCCACAGGAGCCCGCGCGGCGGCGCCTCCAGCTTCGCGATGGGCGCCGTCCTCTCGTGCTGCGGCGGGTCGGCCGCCAGCGGCTCGTCGTCCGAGCGGTGCGGTGGGGAGGGATGTGTCGGACGCGCGTGAGAGTCGCGCCTGCCGGCCCCGCGCACGGGCAGAGGTGCCGCGAGCGCGGCCGGCCCAACCCCCTCTTCCCCACCCCTCACTCATCAGCCGCCGCCCGCTCACCGAGGCCGAGCGCGCGGAGGCCAACGACGCGCGCGCGCACGCGGCGGCCGCGGCCGAGGCGCGGGCCAAGGCGGCGGAGAACACGCCGTTTGGGCGCGCCGCAAAGAAGGCGCAGGCCGACGCGCGCCGGCCGGAGCCGGCGCGCGGGACGGGCGGGAGCAACGCGGCGGACTGGTTGAGTTGAGAAAAGGGGCGGGAGAGCGGGAGGCGGCGCGGCGGCTGCTGCTCGCCCCCCCCTCGCGCTCCTCTTTCCAGCCGGGGCCGCGCCTCGCACGCGAAGGCGCCACCTTTGCCGCGATGCAAAATCAAGCCTCTCTCGTTCACACGCTCCCCATCCACCACCCCATCCTCTCTCACTGGGGCGGCGGCGCTCCGTCGCCGCCCTGCGGCGGCGCCCACCCCTCGCCCCCGCCCGACGCCGCCTGCGCCTGCCAGTACTGCAGCATGGCGGAGTCAACCACGCCCTGGGCGCCGGTCATGCCCTCCACGCTCGGCGGCGGCACGCCCGCCGGCCAAAAAGGGACGCCGCCGTCGCCCGGCGCGGCGAGCGCCTCGCGCGGCACGATGTCGACCAAAAAGTCGAAAATGTCGGTGCGCGTGATGGCGGCCGCGACGTCGTTGCGCTGCAGGGTGCGGCGCTTGTTCTCGTCGGCGTGCGCCCACGCGCGGAGCGTGAGTTCGAGGATGAACATCTCGCACGCGCGCGCAAAGAGGACGGGGGCTTCCGCGGAGATCATGCGCACGTCCTCGTCGGATTTCATGATCTGGGAAGAGGGGGAGGGGGTGTGAGGAGGGTGCGCGGCGTCGAGCGCAGAGCGCGACGCTGTCCTTCCCCTGCACCCCTCCCTCCCCACCACCCCACCCCTCCTCTCCCTTGCCTTCTTGATGCGGGCCAGGGGCAGTTGGTGGTTCTTAAACTGGGCGGGGTCGGTCCCCACCGCGTCGACCTCGCGCGCTTGCTCCTCCCAGAACGCGCGCAGGCTGGGGTCGGTCGCGTGCGCGGCCACGGGGCCGTTGGGGGCCATGGCGTAGCCCGGGGGGGGGTAAGCGCCGGGGGGGAGGCCGGGAAGGGGAGGCTGGAGGGAGGGTGGGGGGATGGCGGCGGCGGTGGGCGCGGGGCGGGCGCGTCAGCCCTTCCACCGCCGGCGGGCGGTTCACGCGACATTTTGCGACGCGTCCACGGCGCCGGACGGCCCTCGCGGGACCGGCGCGCGTCGCGATTCCGGGGCGGCGCCACGCCGTCGGCGCCGCCCGGCCGCCTCCCCGCCCCGCCTGCGCTCACCGGCATGCCGGGCGGCGCGCCGCTGGCGCTGTTGGGATCCTGGCCGCTGGACATGGGGGCGGCGGGCGCCGGCGGGCGGGGTGTGTGCCGGTGGGGTGGGCGGCAAGGGCGGTGACCGGTCTCTCTCTCGCGCCTCGCTTCACACACAGGCACCCCTCTCACGCACGCCCGCACACCCCTGGTCAGGACCCCGAAAGTACTGCGCGGAAGGATGGAGGGGAGGGGAAGTGGGGCGGGCGGGCCGACCCCGCGCCCGAGCCGGCAGGCCGCGCGCGCCGGCGTGGCCGCCGCCCCGCCGCCGCCGAGCCGCCGAGGCCCAAACAAGACACCACCACCACTTTCTCTCTCAAACTCGCTCACTCGAAAAATGCCAGGCTCGGCGCGTCGGCCCCCGCGCGCCCGCGCGGCGGCGTCGGTGGGCGCTCCTCGTTGATCGCCGCCATCCAAGTGTCGGGCTCCCCCGCCGCCGCGCCCGCCTTGGGCGAGGCGGGGGCGGGGGGGAGGGGGTGGATGAGTTTGGGCACCATGACGAGGTCGCGGCCGAGGACGAGGATCGCGCCTGGGGGGGGGGGGCGGCGGGGTCAAGGCGCGTTTTTTCGGGGTCGCGCGCGCGCCTCCTCTCCCCGCGCGCGGGCTGAGCGCGGCACGCAGCGGCCTTGCGAGGCGCGGGCGGCTGGGAAACGGCCGGAATCCGACCCACTCTGTTCTCTCTCACCCGCGTTGTTGGCCGTGCCGCAGTAGTTGGTCGCGGAGAAGAGCGTGATGAGGTGGCCCTGGGCAAACCGCTCGAAGCCGTCCATGACGCACTCGTGCGCGCGGACGATGAGTTGGAGGTCGTTGTCCTGAGAGAAAGAGAGGAGGGTGGGTCGGTCGCATACGGTCCTTCCCTCTCCCTCTCGCACCCCGCCCACCATCCTCTCTCTCTCTGACACACCTTGCAAAACTGCTTGACGCGGTCCGGCCCAAACGTGACGAGCCCTGGCCCGCGCGGCGAGGGTTGGACGCCCTCGACCGCGTCGTTGGTCGTCGGGTCGGACCAGAGCAGGTCCATGAGCACGATGCCGCCGTCCTCCATGGTCAGGGGGCGCTGCAGGGCCGCGATTTGGTCGATGGAAGAAATGGAGCGGCCGATGCCTAAGAGAGAGAGTGGGGAGAGAGAGGAGGGAGTGGGTCTGGTCTGTCTCTCTCTCTGCTCTCGCGCTGCCGCGCCGTCACCACGACCGCGCCACCATCACCCCCCCTTCTCACCGCCGTGCATGCACAGGATGCGGTCCTCGATGAGGGCGGCGAGGGGCAGGTAGTTGAAGAGCGTGTTGAAGCGGGTCCAGGCCCACACGCCGTGCGGGTCGCCGAGGCGCTCCATGCACTCGAGGCGGAAGCCGAAGAGGGCGTTGATGTCGGCGGCCTGAGAATGGTTGGGGGAGGGGGTGTGAGCGGGTAGGAGAAGTGGTGGGCGGCGGGCGAGCAGGCCAGCGGCGGCAGCGGGCCAGCCAACACCCCCAAAAGTCCGCACTTCGTGGTTGCCGCGGATCAGGTGCACCGCGTGCGGGTGCTCGATCTTGAGCGCGAGGAGCAGGCAGATGGTCTCGAGCGAGTGCGAGCCGCGGTCGACGTAGTCGCCCAGGAAGACGTAGTCGATGTACGTGATGTCGCCCGCCGTGCTCGGCGTGCCGTACTCTTCAAACAGGCGCATGAGGTCCCCAAACTGGCCGTGGAGGTCGCCGAAGATCTTGGCGGGGGCTAAATACCGCGGGGGGAGGGGGTGCGGCGCATGTGAATAGGGAGTGCGGCGATTGGTGCGCATAGGGGCGGGCACGCCGCGCAAGCCTTGTTAGCTCCGCCAACGTACTGCGCACACCTCTGCGCAGCGGCCACGAGCAGCGCACGGTGTGGCGCGGCCTCCACGGCTCACAATCGCCGCGCCAAACACCCCCTTTTTCAAACCCCTTACCTTGCAGCTGCAGCACAGACGGTTCCTCTCGAAACAGGCGCTCCGCGACATCGCAGAGCTCGTTGATCTGTTCCGCATTGAGGAAGAACGCACGGTCGTCGGGCGGCTTCCAGGTGCGGGGGTGAAGAAGCTCGCGAATAATGGTCTGCGGAGAAGAGGTTAGAGGGTTCGTGGGACCGCCGCATTGGTACCGTGAGGTGCGCGCGATTCGCGCGCACGCAGCGCACACATTTCAAACTCCGCACGCCTTCGCCGCACCTTGGAAACGCAGGGCTCGTTGGGCGGCTTTTCAAACATGGGCGACAGTTGGCTCTTGCTCACGCTGTCCGGCCCCATGCTCACGCGGCGGCTCTCATTCTCAAATTGGTCGATCGAGAGTTGGCGCACCATGCCGCGGAGCGAGCCTGAAGGTTGGGCGGGGATGCTGCGGTGTCGGTGCTCCGCACTGCGCCGCGCGCGTCTCCCGGCTCATGCGCTGCGCCGCATTGCGCCACAAACTCTCCCACACGACCCACGCACCGGTCGTCTCTTGCGCAACCACGACGGCGCGGTGGTAGAGGCGCACGTCGGGCGTGACTGGTGTGCGCTGGGCGCTGTTGGACCGCGGTTGGAGCAGGGACACGCTTGCAGGGGAGTCGGTCGAGTCGCGGAGCATGGCCTGGCGTTGGAACCTGAATGAAGCCGGGAAAGAGGGAGGGCGGTCGATTTTTGGTGTGGGCTGCTTGGGCGCCTTGGCCGACCCGCCCCTTCCCTCGTCGCCACCACCACCCTCCCTTCCTCTCCCTCTTCTCTCACCTCGCTTCTGCGCTGCGCGGGTCCAGGTCCTCGTCCAGGCAGCGCAGGTCGTCCATGGTGCCGACCCGGCGCACAGAGAGCGCGGCCGCCGCGGCGGCCTCCTCGGCCGCGGCTTGGGCCAGAATGGTGGCCGCGCCTTCGGTGCCGTGCATCGAGTCGAGCCATTCGCGCCTAAAGGGGGGGTAGGGAGGGCGTGGGAGAGGCGCGAAAAATTGGGGCGGGGGTCAAGGGGCAGGCGAGCCGAGCACGGCCAAGCCCGCACCCCTCTTCTCGCGCCGACCGGGCCGCTGGCTCCGCCTCTCCTTCCCTCTCTCTCCACCACTTACCAGGCTTGCGACCGCGGGTCGCAAATTGACAGCTCGGCCCCGCTGGAATCGTCCGAGAGCAGCATGTCGGCGAGAAGTGTCGACCCGCGCAGCCCCCCAAACGTAAACACGTACGGCCCCACCGCCGCCGTCGCGTGCCGGCAGCGCGCGGCGTCGGGCGAGGGGGACACGGGGCCGCACCAGAGCCCGGCTGAGGTGTCGAGCACGGTGACCGCGTCGGCGTCGCCGACGACGCGGCCGCCGCCGACCGCGCCCCCGGACACGTGCAGGCGCGCGCCCACAAACACCGCCGCATGCTGGTAGCGCGCGCCCGGCATGACGCCCGGCGCGGTGGCCCACTCCCAGCGGCCGTCGCGGTGCCGCGCGAGGCCGTGCGCGTCGTCAAGCGGGACGCCCGCCGCGTCGCGCCCGCCGCACAAGAGCAGCAAGCCGTCAGAGCGCCCAGCGGCTGTGGCATACATGCGCCCCGGCGGCCCGTCCGCGCCGCGCTCGATGCGGCGCCAGGCGTACGGCTTGTCCGACGTGTCGAGCGCCCACGCGTCGTCAAGCGTCGCGCGCCCGTCGTTGCCGCCAGCGGCGACCAGGAACCGGTTGGCCACCAACGCCAGTGTATGCGCGTACCGCGCGGAAGGGCCGGGGCCGGCGACCATAACGCGGTGCCAGCGCGGGCGGTCGGGCTCGGAGAAATCGAGTACGTGCAAATCTTCCGTCGCCAGCCCCGCCGGCCCGATGCCGCCGTGGACGACGACCATGGACCCGACCGCGGCCGCCGCGTGCGCGGCGCGCGGCGAGGGGTGCTCGCCGAGCGGCGCCGCGCGCGCCCAGCGGCCGGACCGCACGTCGAAGATGTGCACGTCGGACGTCGCGCCCGCCAGGCGGATGCCCGACCCCGGCGCGGTGCCGGGCGATGCGGGAGGGGTGCCATCGCCGCGGGCGACGCCTTCGAGCGCGGTGGCGCCGCCTGGAAAGGGAAAGGGAGGGAAAAAGGTGGGCCGCGCCCGCCTGGCCGGGCGGCGGCGGGGGCGCTCCCCGCGCCTCCCGGCCGCCGGCGCCGGTCCGGGCGCGGCCGCCGCCACCCCCGCATCGCGCCCGTGATCCGCGCGCCGCCATCGAGGCGGCGGCGCGGCTGTGCGGCGCCGCGCCGCCCGCCACCTCCCCCTCCCGTGCCTCACCAAACAGGACGAGCCGCGTGGACGCTGGGTTGCCGTCCCCGCCCAGGATGGCAGTCAGCGTGTGCCCGCAACGCGGCCCGGGCGGGTCGCCGAGGCATGGAAAGGGGCGCGGCGCGGGCGCGGGCGCCGGTGCGGCATCGTCGGCCGCGTCCATCGGGCGCGCCGAGGGTGCAGGATCCCGGGCTCGGCCAAAATCGGGAGAGAGGCTGATTTCCGGGCGGGCGCGGCGGGCCCGCTGAGGGGCGAAGGTGTGGTTGCCGGGGTGGCGGGCGCTTGGCCCGCACTCTTTTTGCCGTCGCGCCGGCCCGCGCGGCGCCCGCCGTCGCGCGCGCCCGACTGCCACTGCGGCCGCCCGCCCGGGCGCGGCGCCCCCCCCGATGGACACGCCGCTCCTCCCCGCGTCGGGCGTCACGACCCCCGTCGGCGGCTCCTCCCGCCAGTCGCCCACGCTGGCCGACTTCCGGCGAGTGTCCTCGTGGGGCGGCCGCCTTATGTCGCCCGCTGCCGGCGGCGGCGGCGGCGACGACGACTTTGCGCAGGCCGCAGCGCGCAAGCCGGGCGCGGCGGTGCGCGAGACGAGGGCACGGTATGAGAAGAGCGGGAGAGAGGAGAGAGGGATTTGGGGGTTCATGGCGGCGGGAGCGGCCTCTCTCTCTTTCGCCCTCGCGCCCTCACCCCCCCCCCTTCCACCCCTCCTTCCCTCTCCAGCCGCACCCAGTGGACCGTCATCAACGCCGCCGGCGTCAAGTCCACCCTTCTGTCCGACAAGCGGGGCATCATCTCCCGGTTCAAGCTCGGGGTGCCCATCCGCGACATGCGGCTCATGGACGGCGGCCTCTTTGCGCCCGACGCTGCCGTCATCCTCGTGCGCGACAACGCCATCGTCATGCGCATCGAGCACGTGCGCCTGATCGCGACGGCGAGCGAGGTGTTGATTTCGCAGGATGGCGCGTCGGGCGACGCGGCCGGCGCGCGGTTTGGCGCCGCGCTCCTCGAAGCCATTCTCGACGCCGCCGCCGACGGCCGGGCGCAGACGGCGCGCGAGGGCGAGAGCGAGGCCACGATGATGGGGGCAGGTGGGGAGAGGGGGACGTGGGGGGGAGGGAGGAGGAGCCCGCGCCGCGACGCCGACCCTCCCGCCTCTTCCCCAGCCCCAGCCCACGAGCCCGACCCCCTCCCGTTTGAGCTCCACGTCCTCGAGACTGCCCTCCGCGACGTCACCGCCTCCTCCGCGCTCGCGGTGAAGGAACTGGACGCGGTGGCCACGCCCGCGCTCGACGCGCTCACGCGGTCGGTGACCACGCTCAACCTCGAGCGCGTGCGCAAGATCAAGACCCGCCACCAAAGGCTGCTGACGCGTGTGCAGAGTCTCCGAGAAGAACTGCAAGGCTTCCTGGACGACGACGCCGACATGTTCCGCATGTGCCTCACGCGGCGCGCCGAGGCGGAGCGGGGGGGCCCGGCGCTGCGCGCCGACCTCCCGCCGCTCGCGACGCCCGGCGCCGGCGCCGACTTTGTCGGCTCCCTCCGCTCGTCCGGCTTCACCCGGCGCTCGTCCCTCAACATGGGAGGAGGGAGGCTGACCCCCGGCCCCGGCGTCGGCACGGCCGACGGCGGCCCGGACGACGACACGGCGGCCTCGGCCGACGCCGACGCGCTCGAGACGGTGGAGAACCTGCTCGAATCCTACTTTATGCAGGTGGACGCGTCGTACGACAGGATGATCTCCATGGACGAGTACATCAAGGACACAGAGGTAAGAGGAAGGAGAGGGGGAGGAAAACAAAACGCGTCGCCCCAACCCGCACCTCAACCATCTCCCTCCCCTCGCCTACTCCTTCCCTCAGGAGTACATCAACATCGAGCTCGACTCGTCCCGCAACCGCCTCATCCGGCTGGAGATCGTGGTCACGGCGGGAACTTTCGCGCTAGGCATCTGGTCGCTCGTCGCCGGCATCCTCGGCGAAAACCTCGTGATCCCCCCCGCCGCCACCAAATCCGTGACCGGCTTCGTCGCCATCAATGGGGCCGCCCTGATGCTGGCCATGTCGGCGTTTGGGGGGATCATCGGCTACATCAAGTACATGCGCTTGATCTGAAAAAAAAAAGAATGAGAAAGAGGGGGAGGCGGGCTGCTGTTTGGGTTTCGCGGGGGTGCGCACGCGGCCGCCGTGTGGACCGGGATCGGGTGACGTGGATTGTTGCACGCGCGGGTGGCGCGGCGGCGGTGGCACGCGTTTTTGGGCGACGGCAGGCGCGGGGTGCGCGTTGGCACGCCCGCGCGGCCGCGGCGCCGCGGGGGCTCCCGGGACGATCGCCGCAGGGTGAGCGCGAGCGTCGGGGGGAGCGCGTGTGAGGTGGGAGTCAGGGCAGAACCTGGCACGGCAGAGCGGAGCGGAAGCGGGGAAAGGAAGGAAAAGGGGGGGAGGGGCGGGCACCGCAAAACCCGGCGGCCCCATTCACGTCGAAAAGGCGGGCGAGGGAGGGCCGGGGGCGCCGGCAAACAGCCGTGCGCCCCCTCCCTCACATCATCTCTTTTTGCCCTGCTTCATGTACCGCACGCCGCACGCGTTGCACAGCGTTTTCGGCCCCGCCGGCCCCGCCCGCCAGACGGGCGTCGCCTGCGTGCCGCACTGGGTGCACTGCTGCCCCGGTGCGACGACGCCGGTCGGCCGCGCCGCGCCCGGCGCGCCGCCCTTGCGCCGCCCGCGCGCGTCCTTGCGCCCGCCGGCGCGCTTCTTGGGGGGCGGGGCCGGCGTGGGCACGGAGACGGGGGGCGCGGGGGCGGCGGGCGAGGGCGCGGCGGCGGCGGGCGAGGGCGCGGCGGCGGCGGGCCACGCGCCGGCGCGCGGCGGCGACGGCGACGCGGTCGCCGCGCGCAGCGGCGACCCCGCGCCCGACCCGCCCTCGACCGAGGAATCGTCCGCCGCGGCCAGCGGCGGCAGGGCAGCCACCGTGTCGGCGGCGGCGGACGAGCGGCCGTCGTCGAGGCCTTCGGAGCGCGCGCGCTTGGCGGCGGGCGTCGACGGGCCGCGCGCGCCGCCGCGCGCGGGGGGAGGGACGAAATCGCCAGCCGCGACGCCCGCGCGGGTCAGTTCATCGTCCGAGTACGCCGCCAGCCCCGGAATCGTGGCCCGCGTGTTGCACGGCCCGGCGTGGCCGCCGCCGCGGTTGCACCACGGCGCCGCGCCGCACCCGCGCCACGCCGCGCCCGCGGCCGGGCCGCGCCCGGCTTTGACGCGCTCCGCGTTGCGCAGGGCGACGGCGAATGAGATGGAGGGGGTGGGGGGGGTGGCGGCGGCGTCTAGGGAGAAAAGGGAGGGGGGTCGGCGCGCGGCGCGCGCGCGCCGGCGCACGCCCTCCACCCTCCCTCCTTCCCTTACCTTCGCCGTCCACGACCGCCACGCACGCCGGCTCCTCCTGCGTCGCCTCCACTTCCGCGATCTGCAGCTCCAAGTCCGCCGCGACGCACGCGACCGCGGTGCCGCCCGCGCGCAGCGCGGGCGACGCGGGCACCCCGCCGCGCCGCGGCGACGCGGGCGCGTCGCCCGCGACCGTCACGGCAAAGGTGAGGGCGCCGGCGGGGGCGGCGAAATCGATGTCGATCGTCAGGTCGGGGAGCACAGACGGCGACTAGAGGGAGGAAAGGGGGGTGGGGGCGCGGGGTCAGCACCTCCGTCCCTGTTCCTGCACTAGGGCTGCACTAGCCCGGTCGACCTAGCCGCAGTGGCGGCCGCCCGCCCTTTGAGTCGGGCCCACGACCCCGGCTCTGAAGGCGGGAAGACCGGGGCCGACGCCCTCCCCGACCCCCCCAGCCTCCCCGCCGCCCGCCAGTCCGATATGACGGCGATCGGGGCGCAGCGGCCGGCGGGCGCGGCGTCCGGCGGCGGCCGCGGCGGGCGGGCGGCCCGCATCGAGGGGCGAAAAAGCCGCCACCCGCCCGCGGCCGCCGCGGGCGCGACCCGGCCCCAGCCCGGCCCTGGACCGTCGCCCGCGCAATGCGCGGGCGCGGGAGGGGGGGAGAATGGGCGGCGGAGGGCGCGACGCGGGGGGAAGGTCCGCGCCGGCCGTCGGACGCCCGCCCGCGCCGCCCACGCGCCCGTCGCCCTCCCTGCTCACGTCATCGTCGCTCTCAGATGAAAAGTCCCAACCTCCGAGCGCCTCCACGAGGGCAAACCCGGTGGCGGCCGCCATGGGTGGTGTGGGGCGGCAGCGCGCCGCGGCGGGCACGCTCCGGCGCCCTTTCCAGGGCGGCCCGACCGCCGCCGGTGCCCGCTCGACCCGCCAGCGCCCGCGCCCGCGGCGGGGACCGCATCGAGTGTGGCGGCCGCCCCGGCCCGGCCGCGGCGGTTGCGCCGGCCGCGCGCACTCGCGCGCAGACCCCGCCGGCGACCGCCCGGCGAGCGTGCCCGATGCAGCCTCGCCCCCTGCGCGACTACCTACATTGCCACCGCGCCGTGGGGACGGTCGCCGGCCGGTGGATGGGGCTGGCCGCCGCCCCTCCGCGAGCGGCGCCGCGCGCGACGACGCGACTCCTCTCCCGCCCCACACACCTCGGCGCCCACCCACCCGCGCCCGCCCCGGCGGCGCCACCCCGGCGCCGCGCGCGACCCCGCCCCCCCGCGGGCGCCCGCCCGCCCGCCCGATCGAGGCGTGGCCGCCCGCCGCGCCCCCGCCCCGCCCGCGCCGCCCGCCGCCCCGGCGGCGCGCCGGCGCGCGCAGGCAGCGGCCGGGCGCGCGCGCGCGGCCGCCGCGGCGCCGACCGACCGCGGACAGCGCGCTCCCTTTCCCATCGGGCCGCCGCCATGTTCTGGCGCGTCACCTCGCTCGCCACCTCCCCCCTGGACACCCTGCTGGAGCGTGGGGATGCCACCCTGGAAGCCGTGCTGGATGAGGACGACGTGGTGCAGGAAGCTCGCGCGCTCAACGCGCGACTCGTCGACTTCCTGGCCACGCCCGACGCGGTGGCCGGGCTCGTGGCCTACATCGTCGACCCGCCGCCCGCGGGTGAGAGGAAGAGGGAGGGTGGGGTGGTGGTGGGTGGGCTGACGCGCGCGCTCCCCTCCTCACCCCTCCTCTCCTCCTCCTCCAGACGCCGACCGCAAGGCCCGGTTCAAGTACCCGTTCGCCGCGTGCGAAGTCCTCTGCTGCGAGGTCGACGCCGTCTTCGCCGCGCTCGCCGACCCCGCCGCGCCGCACCTTGCGCGCCTGTTTGCTGTGTTGGATGCGCCGCCCCCTCTCGACTGCGTGCGCGCGGGCTACTTTGCGCGCGTCACCGCTCGCCTCCTCGCCCGGCGCACGGCGGCGGTGACGGGCTTCCTGCGGGCGCACCCCGCGGCGCTCGCGGCGCTCGTCGCGCACGTCGACACCGCGTCGGTCGCCGAAGTCGTCGCCCGCCTCCTGGGCGCTGACGACGCCATGGGCCTGCCCGCGGACGAGCTGGCCTGGCTCGCCGACGCGGGCGTGCTCGACGGGTTGCTCGGCCAACTCGGGCCGGCCGCGCGCCCCGACGCGCAAAAGCACGCCGCCGCCGTCCTCGCCGCCGTCGTGCGCGCGCACGGGTCCCCGCTGCTGCCCGCATTTGCCGAAGCCGGGTTCCTGGGGCGGCTGCTGGACCGGGCGCTGGCGCGTGGGGGTGGTGGGGAGGAGGAAGAAGAGGGCGCCGCTGCCGCCAACGGCGGCGACTCGCCCGCCCTGCCACCCACCCCTCCCTCGCTCCCGTCCGTCCAAGCCCTGGAGGTCGCCATCGCCCTGCTCGAGCCCAAGGACCCGCCCGCCGATCCGCACCTGCTGCCGCCGTCGGCGGCGGCGGCGGCGGCGGAAATCGACATCGCCATCAAGGACGCCGCCGTCGCCGGCGTCGTCGCGCGCCTGCCCGCGCTCGTCGCGTTGCTGGATGCGGCCCCTGCCGCGGCCCAGGAGACGCCGTACGGCGTCCTCGCGCCCCCTCTGGGCCTCACCCGCATCAAAGCGGTCGCGCTGCTCGTCGCCCTGCTGCGCACCGGGCGCGGCGCGGCGGTGGAAGGCGTTGTGAACGCCGGCGCAGTCTCCAAGTGCCTCGCGCTGGTGCTCTCGTTTCCTTTCAACAACCTCCTCCACCACCATGTCGCCGCGCTCTTGCTGACCGCCCTCGACGGCGACGCCGCCGGTGGCGCCGGCCCGCCCGCGCTGCTGGACCACGTGCTGCACGGTGTGCGGCTGCCGGCATGGCTGGCGGGGGCGCCGGCGGAGGTGAGGCCCGTCGCGCGGCAAGGCGACGCGCGCGCCGGGTCGCGCGCGCCGCTGCGCGCGGGGTACTTGGGCCACGTCACCCACCTAGGCAACCGCCTGCTCGCCCTGGCCGCCGCGGGAAACTCGGCGGTCGCGGCCGCGCTGTCGGGCGAGGCCCTCTGGGGCCCGTGGGCCGCGGGCGCGCTCGCCGAGCGCACCGCGCGCGACGACCCCGACGCGTGGGCGTGCGGCCGCCCCGCTCCCGCTCCCTTTGGCGCGGGACTGCTGGGCGCGCCGTCCATGGGAGAAGGGGACGGATACGGCGTGTGGGGGCCGCCGGGCGGGCTCGGGGCCGGCGAAGGCGACGACGACGACGACGGCGACGATGCCGCTCCGGGCCGCCCGCCCTCGCCGCCGCCCGCGCGCGCCGCGCTCAACCTGCAGTCGCTCGCGGAGGCGGCGGCGTCGGTGGGCGCGCTGCGCATCAGCGGTGCGGTGCCGCCGCCCGAGCGCGCGGGGGGGCGCGGGTCGCCCACGCTCTCGTCGTCGTCGTCGTCGGACGATGCGGATGATGAGGATTCGTCGGATGACGACGGCGGCGGCGTCGCGGTGGCGCCGAGTGGTGGGGCGTCGCCGCCGGGCGCGCCCGCGCCCGACGCCGCCGCTGCCCCGTGGCAAGCCTTCCCCGACGCCCCGCCCCCGTCCTCGTCCCCGCCGCCGCCCGCCGCATCCGGCGCGCCCGAGGCGGGGAGCCCGCCCGGCGAGGAGAAGAAAAAGTGAGAAGTGAGGAGTGAGGGTCTCTGCTCCGCCTCCCCCCATTTTCCCCGATTTAACTCTCTGGCAATTGCAGTGCACACGCAGCGGGCTCACGGCGGCGGCGGCGGCAGGGAGGCGATGGCGGTGGGCGGCGGCGCGGCCGCTCCTCCCTCTCCACCTCCCTCTCCTCCCTCGGCGACCGCCTCTTCCAGCGGGTAGTCCCCCACATCCGCCGGCAGGACGACAGTCAACGTGGGAAACTCGACCAGGGTGCGCCCGCGCAGCGCGGCCGCGAGCGGCGCGCTCCTGTCGACCGCCGCCCACCGCGGGTCGTTGGCCGGCCGCCCTTCCACCCGCAGCAACACGGCCAGGGACACGGGGTCGGCGGCCAGGTAGGGGGCGAGAAGGGGGTTGGGAGGGGTGGCCGCCGCGGCGCGCTTGAGGTGCGCCCCAAGCAAATCCCCGACACCCGCGTCGCACCCCGCTTTGGCGTCCGTCCACGTGGCGGATGGCACGCCGCCCACCCGCCACTCGACCCGCCAGCGCAGCGCGCCCCGGCCGCGGCTGCGGTCGGACGTGGACGTGTTGCGCCGGCGCGCGTCCATGCCCGCGGGCAGCGTGCGCAGGCGCACGCCCGCCGCGGCGGCGGCATCGACCAAGGCCCGTAAATGATGCGGGAGCCGGGCCGCGGCCGCGCCGGGCGGCGGCCCGCGCGCGGTCGCCGCGGCCGCCGCGCGCGCGGACGCGGCCGCGGCCGCCGTCTCCTCCAGCAGGCGCATGTCGGACACGAGCGTGGAATCCGTCATGGCGGCCAGGGGGAGGAAGGCGGCCCGGTCGCGCTTGCCGGTGCAGCCTGGGGAGGAGAGGAGGGGTGGCGTCGGCGCGCCGCCTCCTCGCCTTCTCCTCCCCTCTTCCCTCGCCTCACCCCTCCACTCTCACCCGACTCCTCCTTGTGCGCCCGCACGCACGCGACCGAGCACGACCGCGCGCCGCAGCGCGGGCACTTGTAGCGCGACCCGCCGCCGCACGCGCCGCACGCGTGCTGTGACGGAGATAAAGCATCGTCTGGGGGGGGCGCGCCTGGGGCCGTGCGAGGGGGGAGGGCGTCAGTCGGCGCGCCGCCGCCATGGCCGGGGTCCACGCCGAGCCGCCCGCCGCCACTAGGCGCACCCGAGGCGTCCGCCAGTCCCTCCGCCATGGCGGTCGTGCTTGGCGGGAGCCGCGGCCGCCGGCCGAGAGTGTGACGCATAGGCGAACGCGCTGTGCGTCACTCCTCGCGGCGCCCCCGCGTCCCGCCCGCCCTCCCGCCCCCGGGCGTCGTCCGCACGATGGCGCGCGCCAAGCCGGATGACGAGTGCGTGGCGCGAGGGCTGCGGGGTGTGGGGCGGGCGGCGCGCCATCGCGCGCGGCGCGCTGCCGCGCGCCCGCGACGCAGCGGCCGCGCCGGGAGGGGCGCACCGATAGTCGGCGACCGTGGCGAGGGTGGCAGGCGGCAAGGCGGGGCGCGCGCGCCGCGGCGTGGCCGCGCGCGCGCCGCGTCGCGCGCGGCGCCCCCGATCGCCCGCCGCGCCAGCGACGCGGCCGGCACGAGAGCCGGCCAAGCTCGGCGCGTCGGCCTCGCGGCGTGGGCGGCGACCGACAACCCCGGCGCCGACCCCCTGTCTCTCCGTCACTCTTCCTCCCTCGCCCAGCTACGACTACCTCTTCAAGGTCGTCCTCATCGGCGACTCCGGCGTCGGCAAATCCAACCTGCTCTCCCGCTTCACGCGCAACGAGTTTTGCCTGGAGAGCAAGAGCACGATCGGCGTCGAATTCGCGACGCGGTCGGTCCAGGTCGACGGCAAGACCGTGAAAGCCCAGATTTGGGACACCGCCGGCCAGGAGCGGTACCGCGCCATCACGTCGGCCTACTACCGGGGCGCGGTTGGCGCGCTGCTGGTGTACGACATCACCAAACAGGGTAGGGTTTTTCCCCTTTTTCCCCCACAGTGTCCGTTTAGGGGGTCGTTCTGACCGCCATCCCGCGCCCACCCCTCACCCTCCCCACCCCGCAGTCACCTTTGAAAACGTGGAGCGCTGGCTCAAAGAGCTGCGCGACCACGCCGACGCCAACATCGTCATCTCGCTCGTCGGCAACAAGGCCGACCTCCGCCACCTGCGCGCCGTCCCCGCCGACACCGCGTCGTCGTTTTGCGAAAAGGAGGGGCTGTCGTTCATCGAGGCGTCGGCGCTCGAGGGGGCCAACGTGGACGAAGCGTTTCAACGCATCCTCGGCGAAATTCACCGCATCGTCTCGCGCAAGGCGCTGGCGGCTGACGGGGGTGGTGCCGGCGGCGCCCCGGGCGAGGGCACCCGCATCGTGGTCACCGACACGGCGGCGGGGGGCGCGGGCAAGAAGTCGTCGTGCTGCGGCGGGTAAGGGGTGGGAGGGGGGCGGCGGCGGCGCGGCGCGTGTGGGCAAAAGCACGGTCGGCGTTTACAGCCGGGCGCGGTCTCCTCTCCCTCTCCATCCCATCACTTGCCGGGCTGGGGCACGATGCAGTGTTTTTTTAGCGCGCGCTTGCCCGGCAGCCGCCCCCGTTTCGTGAGCGCGGCGGGCGTCCTGTCGTCCCAGTTGGAGCGCCGCAGCTTGATCGGCCGGTTGCCCACGTACGCGCCGTCCATCGCCTTCAAAGCGGACGCGCCGTCGACGGCGTTCAGAAAAGAGACGAATCCATACCCTTTCGATTTCCCGGTCCGCTTGTCGCGCACCACGCGCGCCATGGCAAACGCGGGCAGGCCCCGAAAGGCGGCGCCCAGGGTCTCGTCCGACGCGTCGTTGCCGAGGTCGCCGACAAAGATGCGAAAATCGTTTTCGGGCCATTCGGCCAACGACGCGTCCGTCCACGCTTTGCCCGCGATCATGCGGGGGACAGGGGCCTTCGCAGGGGCGGGCGGAGCGGGCGGGCCGTGGAACGGGGGGCGCGGCGCGTAGCCGAAGCCGGGCGGCGGGCGCGGCGCCCACGTGCGCGGCGGCGCGCCGGCGAAAGGGCCGGGCGGCGGGGGGCCGGCGTACGGGCCCGGGGCGCCGGCCGCGGGCACGAACGAGGGCGGCGGCGGGCGCGGGGCCGCGGCGGGCGGCGGCGCGGGGCGGGCGGGCGCGGACGCGACGGCGGCGGACGCGGCGGGCTGCGAGAGGGGGGGCGGGGTCGGCCCCGGGATCGCTCCCAACGCCACCCGCGCGCCGCCACCCGCCCACCCGCACCTTGGCCATGACCGCGGCCGGCGGCGGCGGCGGCAGCAACTCGCCGGCGGGCGGCGGCAGCGCAGACGCCTTTTCAGCCGCCTGGCCGCCACCCGCGTTGGCCGCCGGCGCGGAGACCGTCGCCGCTTCCACCTCGGCCAGCTCGGCCTGGAAGCGGGCGAGCTCGTCGTCGAGCGCCGCGTCGGCCATGGTGCGGCGTGGCGGGGGTGTTGTGGTCTCGGAGCGCTCGCCAGGGGCTAGGACGCGCCCGGCGCGGGCTCGGCCGGGGCGCGGGGACGCCGCCGCGGCTCGAGAGTGGCAGAGACGCACCGGCGCGGTCCCTGCCGCGCTCACTCTAGCGTCCCGCCTCCCGCCCGTCTGCAGGCGAGATCCGCGCCGCCCGCCTCGCACGCGGGCGCGCCCCGCGCGGCCGCGCGCACCGATCGCCGCGGCGCGGGCCCGCGCCGCGATGGCCGGCCCCGCCCCCGCCCCCAGCGATGGCGGCACCCCCAGCAAGCGGCGCCGCACCGGCGACGGCGGCGAGTCGCGCCCCGCGTCGGCGGGCGCTGGCGCGGGGGCGCGCGCGGCTTTGGCGCCCAAATCAGCCACCAAAAAGGGCGACCCCGACGCCGTGCCCGATGCTCCCGCTCCTCTCGGCGCCTACATGCAACGGGAGGCGTTCCTGGCGGCGGCGGAAGCGGCGGGCGACCTCTCTTTTGAGTATGTGCGCAATGACGGCGACCCGGTCAACTCCATGTGGCTCATCGGATTGAAGCAGGCGCGCAGAGGGGTCGGGGAGAGGGTTGGCGGCCGCGCGGCGCGCTCGGCGGCCGACACCCTTTCTTGCCCTCCTCGTCCCTCCCTCCTCTCCCCCAGGTCTTCTCGCGCCAGCTGCCCAACATGCCCAAAGAGTACATCGCCCGCCTCGTCTTCGACCGGCGCCACGCGTCGGTCGCCATCGTGCGCCGCGACGGCGGCGTCGTCGGCGGGGTGACGTACAGGCTGTTTCCGGAAGCCTCCCTCGGCGAGATCGCGTTTTGCGCGGTGTCGGCCAACGAGCAGGTCAAGGGCTACGGGACCCGGCTGATGAACCACACAAAGGCGGCGGCGGCGACGAGGGACGGCGTCACCCACTTTCTCACCTACGCGGACAACAACGCCGTCGGCTACTTTGCCAAGCAAGGCTTCTCCGCCACCGTCACCCTGGACAAGGGCGCGTGGCGCGGCCGCATCAAGGACTACGACGGCGGCACGCTCATGGAGTGCGTGCTCGACCCGCGCTATCCGTACACCGCCCTCGCCCCCGCCGTCGCCGCCGCGCGCGCCGCGGTGGACGCCCGCGTGCGCGCCGTGTCCGACTCGCACGTGGTGCACCCCGGGCTGGCGCCCTTTCGCGGCGGCGGCGACGGGCACCCCGTCCCGCCCGCCTCGATCCCCGGCGTCGCCGAGGCCGGGTGGGCGGCCCAGGCCGCGGCCGAGCCCGTGCCCCGCGTCCTGCTGGGCGGCAAAGAGTGGGCGCGGCTCGATGGGAGGGGGGTCCTTCCGCGATTCGCGGGCGAGCTCGTGTCGGAGCTGGCCACCCACGAGGACGCGTGGCCCTTTCAATCCCCGGTGGACGCGCGCGACGTGCCGGACTACTACCAAGTCGTCAAGCGGCCCATGGACTTTGAGACGCTGCAGACAGCGTTGGCCGCGGACGCCGCGTCCCCGAAAACCGCTTTCCACGTCACCCTGGACCTCGTCGTCGCCGACCTGCGCCTCATCTTCTCCAACGCCAAGCTGTACAACGGGGCCGACACGGTCTACTACAAGGCGGCGGCCCGGCTCGAGGCCGCGCTTGACGCGGCGCTCGCGGCGCGCGTGACGTTCGGGGACGCCGCGTGAGAGGGGGAGGGTGGCGCCGTTGGGCTGATGCGCGTGTGGGCGGGGTCTGCACTGTGGGCGGGGGGTCTGAAACTTGTCGGGAGGGAGGCGCGGGGAGGGTGCAGCGCCGTGGCCGCGCGCGCCTCCTTGCGCGCCCAAACCCCCGCCCGCGCGGCGCCGCGCCGATCCGCCCCCCCACAATGCGCGCCTCCGCCCCAACGCGCGCCCCGGCGGCGCCCTGCCAGCCCCGCATTGCTAGTGTGCGGGCGCCCGGGCGCGTGCAGGGGCCCGCGCGCCTCCCCCGTCCGCGCGCCGTCGGCGAGGACTGGTCCAAGCCGTCGGAGAAGTACGCCGGCTTCAAGTACGACTTTGCCAACTCGGTGCGAGGGGTCGGGGTGGGGGGGCGGGGTCGTTGCGGGCGCAACCGCCGCCGAAAACGCCGCGCGCCGACCCAAACCCCGCCTCTCCCCTGAAGCGCTGGGTCCGTGTCGAGAAAGGGTCGCGCTTCAACGCCGGCGCCCCGGACAAGTACTCGGCCGACAACTGGGAGGCGGGCGGGGCCACGGTCGTGACGCCAAAGTCGGGGTCTGCGTACGTCGTGTGGCCCGTGATCCACCAGTCCCTCACCAAGCGCGGCCTGCAATCCATCAAACCCGAGGAGGTGTTGGCGATGCAACAGGCCGGCAAGGCCGTGATCGTCGACTGCCGCCCGCGCGGCGCGTGGGAGCGCGAGCGCGTCGCCGGGTCCATCAACGTCCCCCTCTACCGCCCCGTGCAAGGCAAAACCGCGTGGGACACCGTCAAGCGCGCGGTCATGGCGGTTGGACTCGCTATGGAGGCGACGGAACGCAACCCCGACTTCGTGCGCGACGCGGCGGCCGCGCTCGGCCCGAAACGCCTGTTTGGCGGCCCCAAAATCATTCTCTACTGCTCCCTCGGCGGCACGCTCACCGTGGGCGTGCCCCCGTGGGCGCCCGGCCGCAACAAATCGTTCAAGGACGACCCGGAGCGCGCGTTTGGCCGGGAAAGCCGGTCGCTCAAGGCGTGCCACGAACTGCTCGAGGACGGCTACCGCAACGTGTCCCACCTGCGGGGCGGCATCTCGGTGTGGCGGCACGACGGGTTCCCGATCGAGACCGGGCCGCCGCAGTGAGGCACAGGAGAGAGGAGGGAGGGAGCTGCGCGGGTGTGAGGGTCAGGTCGCGCGCGTCGATGTGTCTGCACCCCGACGACCCCTCTCTCCTCTTCCCGCCCGGTGATACGCAGCAGCCGGCGCCCGGTGCAGGGCCGCCGCCGCGGGCGGCCGGGCGCCGCCGCGCCGCGCTCTCTCCCTCCTATTGGCGCTCGCCGCGCTCCCTCGACCCCACGCCTCTCCACCACTCCTCTCTCCCTCCCTCCCTGTCTCACGCCGTCAGCTCCACCGGCGTCTTGACCGCCGCCTTGCGCCCCGCGGCGCCGACCGCGCCCGCGCCGCCGACGACTTCTTGCAGCACGGCCTCCCACTTGGCCGCCGGCCCCGCCCACGACACGTCGGTCGCGATGCATCGGTCGCGCATGGGTGCGTGGGCCGGGGTGGAGTAGGCCGACGCGGCGCGGTTGAGGGTGGCGGCGACGGCGGCGACGTCATCCGCGGTCAGGCCGCCGGGGGCCAGGGCGCCGATATGGTAGCCAGTGACCCCCTCCGCGACGGTGTCGAGCAGGCCGCCCACGGACGCGACGACGGGGACGGCGCCATAGGCCTGGGGAGGGGGGAGAGGGGGTGGAGGTGGGCGGGCGGGCGGCTTCTGCGCTCCCCACCACCACACCACCCCTCCTCTCGCTCCCATACCATGGCCTGCAGCTGGATCAGGCCGCACGGCTCAAAGCGGGACGGCACCGCGATGAAGTCGGCGCCCGCGAAGAGGCGGTGCGCGAGTGGCGTGTCGAACCGGACGGCCGCCGCGACGCGGCCCGGGGCGGCCGCGGCGGCCGCCTCCACCGCGGCCTCGATCGTTTTCTTGCCCGTGCCCAGGACGACGACCTGCACGCCCGGCGCGAGGGCCGGCAGGGCGGCGAGCAGGAGGTCGACGCCCTTTTGGTCTTCGAGGCGGCCGACGTAGCCAATCAGGGGGGCAGACGCGTCCACGGTGAGTCCCAGCTCGGCCTGGAGCGCCTCCTTGGCCGCGGCCTTGCCCGCGGCCACCGTCGCGGCGCCGTAGGGCACATCGAGGTGCCTGTCGGCGGCGGGCGACCAAGTGGCGACGTCCGACCCGTTGACGATGCCCTCGATGGGGCCGCCTGGGGGTGGTGGGGTGGGGGCGTGGGCGTGGGGACAAGGAAAAGTAAAACCGCGCGCCACCCGACCCTCGTCCCGCGCTCACTCGGCAGCGACGCGAACACGCCCTCGAGCTCCACGCCCTTGTCGGGGCCGGCCGTCAGCTCCCGCGCGTATGTCGGGGACACGGTGACCACCCGGTCCGAGGCAAGGACGCCCGCTTTGAGCCAGTTGATTTTTTCGAACTTGGCCCCCGCCGGCGCGGGCCCCGGGTCGGGCTCGCCCTCGGCAAAGGTGCGCGGGTCGCCGTCGGCAAATGCGAAGCCGGCGGCGGCGGCCACGGGGAGGCCGAGCACGGCGAAGGCGGCGCGCGGGAAGCGCCCTTGGAACGACGCGTTGTGCAGGCAGGAGACGACCTTGACGCCGGTCAGCCGCCCGGCCGGTTGCTCCACGTGTTTGAGGAGGACGGGGACGAGGGCCGAGTGCCAGTCGTTGGCGACGACGACGGCGGACTCGGCGCCCGGGGAGCAGGGGAGCGCGGTGATCGCCGCCAGGGCCGCGCGGCAGAAGAGGGCGAACCGGGCCTGGTTGTCGGCAAAGTCGACGCCGGCCTCGGAGCCGTAGAGGCTGCAAGGAGGGGGAGGAGGGTGTGGGGTCGAGAGCGCGCGCGCGCGCGCCGCCCGCCCCCGCCTCCCGTCTCTCTCCACCGACTCACCGGGACCCGGTCTTGCCCCACACTTTGGCCAGGAAAGAGGGATGGTCGACGAACACGCGGTCGACGCCCTTGCGCACCTAGAGGGGGAGACGCGGGGGTGTGGGGTCGCGGCCGTCGCTCGCCCGTCTCGACCCCTCTCTTTTCCTCCCTCCTTCTCACCTCGTGGAAGAAGCGCACGGTCTCCCCGCCGCCCACGTCGACCGACACGGCCGTGTCCCAGCAGGTGGCGTACTGGTCGTACTGTGAGGGGGGGCGCGCGGCGGCGGGGTCGGCGCGCGGCGACCGCGGACACGGCGCGCCGACCCCAAAACGCACCCCCACCCCCGCCCCTCTCCCCCTCACCCTCGGAGCGACCGTCATCACTTTGTGCCCGCGCGCGGCGAGCTCCTCCGGCAGCCCGCCCGACACCTGGCCGAGGCCGCCGGTGGACGACCAGGGGGCGACCTCCGCCGCCACCCACACGACGGCCAGCTTGGAGGTGGCGGGCGTGGTGGGGACGGGGGTGGCGGCGGCCGGGGCGGCGGCGGGGGGCGGGGCCGCGGCGCGGGGGGCGGCGCGCGGCGGGGTTGCCGACGCGCCGCGCGCGGCGCGGCGGGCGGCCGCCGCGGGCCGGGCCGCCGCCAGGGCGGCGACTGACGCGCCAATGCGCGTATGCTGGGAGGTGGCGCGCATCGAAAAACGGGCGGGCGGGGCGGGGAGGGGGGGTCGGGCGACGAGACTGCGCCGGCCGCTCATCGCGCGCCGCACACCATCGAGCGCTCCGCTCACTCGGCGGGCGCTTCCCCGCCCACCTCCCCTTCCTCCTCCTCCCCGCCACCACTCGCCGCGCTCATGGCGCAGCAGCCAGGCTGGCCGCCGCCGGCCGGCCCCGGGGCGCCGCCCGCGTACGGCGGTGCGTGGTTGGCGATCGGGCGGAGGGCTGTGGACCGGGGGCGGGCTTTGGGGCCGTCCCGCCCGCGCCATCGCGGCGTCGCGCGCCGGCCGCCCGCCGCGGGGGGTCGCCCGGGCCGCTCTGTGCCGCCCCCGATCGGCGCCTGCGTGCGCGGGATGCGCCGGGGGCGGCGCGGCGCCGATTGGGGCTGCGGCACGCGGGGGAGGAGGCGCCCGCGGCCGTCTGATGCGCGCGCGGCGCCGCGGCCGCCCCGCCGCGGCGCCGACTGGGCGCCCGCCCGCCCCGTGAGCGTTCTCTGCAGGCCGCGCAACGCTGGGGATTGGGCCCGCGGCCGACGCCTCTCCCCTCCTCCCTCAGCCCCGCCGCCTCCGTCGGGCTTTGCCCCCCCCCCGCCCGGCCCGCCGCCGCCCGGCCAGTACGGCGGCGGCCCGCCCGCCTACGGCAGCGGCCCGCCCGCCTACGGCGGCGGCACGCCGGCGCCGCCCCAGCGGGCTCCGCAGGGGTACGGCGGCCCGCAGCCGCCCGGACCCCCCGGCCCGCCGCCCGGCTGGCGCCCGCCGCCGGCGGCCAACGGAGTGCCGCCCGCGGCGTCGCGGCCGGCGTACGGGGCGCCGCCGGCGCAAGGCGCGGCGCCGCCTGCGTACGGCGCGCCGCCGCTGCCCGCCGCGCCCGCCGCGCCGCCGCGCCCTGCCTATGGAGCGCCGCCGCCGCCCGGCCCCGCGTACGGCGCGCCGCCGCCGCAACCACCGGCGGCACGGCCGGCGCCTCCCGCCGGCTTCGCCCCCCCCGGCGCGCCGCCGCCGCCCGCCGCGTACGGCGTGCCGCGCCCGCCCGCCTTCCAGGCGCCGCCGCAGCAGCAGCAGGCGGCCGCGCCGCCGCCCGGCGCGTACGGCGCGCCGCCCGCGCCCGGCGGCGGGTTTGCCGCGCCGCCCGCCGCGCTCGGCGGGTTCGCCGCCGCGCCGCCGCGGCCGCCCCCTGGCCCGTACGCCGCGCCGCCGCCCCCCCAGTACGGCGCGCCGCAGCAGGCGCCGCCGCCGCTCGGGTACGGCGGCCCGCCGCCACCGGGCCCGCCCGCGTTCGGCGGCGCGCCGCCCGCCGCGCCCCCCCCCTTCGGCGGCGGCGCGCCGCCCGCCTTTGGCGGCGCCCCCCACTACGGCGCCCCGGCCGCCCCCTACGGCGGCGCGGGCGTGCTGGACGCGCCGGAAGCGATCAACCTGGCCCCCGCGGCCGGCGCGCCCGGCGGCGACCCGTCGGCGTTCCCCCGCCCCGCCGGCGACGCGGCGGGAGCCGCGGGCGCGATGCCGACGCACCCCGTGCCCGGCTCGTGCGACCCGCGCTTCATGCGGCTGACCGTCAACGCGGTCCCGGCGCAGCAAGCGACGCGCGCGCGCTTCCAGCTCCCCGTCGGCGCGATCGTGCACCCCATGGCCGACCCCCAGGACGTGCCGGTCGTGCCGTTGACAGCCGCTGGCATCGTGCGGTGCCGGCGGTGCCGGACGTACATCAACCCGTTCGTGACCTGGGCCGACGGCGGCCGCCGCTTTGCGTGCAACGTGTGCGCCGCGCTCAACGACGTGCCCGTCGAATACTATTGCGCGCTCGACGCTGACGGGAGGCGGCTTGACGCGGGGGAGCGGCCGGAGCTTGCTGGGGGCAGCGTCGAGTACGTGGCGCCCGCCGAGTACATGGTCCGCCCGCCGATGCCCCCGGCCTACTTTTTCTGCGTCGACGTCTCGGCCCCTGCCGTGCGGTCGGGCATGGTCGCCGTCGTGGCGGCGACCATAAAAAAGTGCCTGGACGCGCTCCCCGGCGGCGGCCGCGCGCGCGTCGGCCTCCTGACGTTTGACTCGGCCCTCCACTTCTACGCGCTCAAGCCCGGCGCCGCCGCCCCCGCCATGGTCGTCGTCCCCGACGTGGACGACCCGTTTGTGCCGCTGCCGGACGACCTCCTCGTGAACGCGGGGGAAGCGAGAGCGTTGCTCGACGCCGCGCTCGACGCGCTCCCGGGCGCGGTCGCCCAGACCACCACCACCGAGTCCGCCGCCGGCGCCGCGCTGCAGGCGGCCTACATGGTGCTCGCCCCGACGGGCGGCAAGCTCCTCCTCTTCCAGGCTTCCCTCCCCAACGCGGGCGCCGGCAAGCTGCGCCCGCGCGACCCCGGCGCCGGCTGGGGCACCGACGCCGAGCACAAGCAGAGGTTGCCGGACGACCCGTTCTGGAAGCGGTACGCGGCGGAGGCGTCGAGGGCGCAAGTGGCGGTCGACGTCTTTTGTTGCGCCGGCGCGCCCGCCGACCTCGCATCCCTGGGCGCCCTCCCCAAGTACACGTGCGGCCAGCTCTACTACTACCCCGGCTTTGCCGCGGCGCGCGACGGGGGGAGGCTCGCCGCCGAGCTGGAGCACAACATTCGGCGGCCGACGGGGTGGGAGGCCGTGATGCGCGTGCGCTGCTCCAAGGGCCTGCGCATCTCCGCGTTTCACGGTCACTTTTTCGTGCGCAGCACGGACCTGCTGGCGCTGCCCCAGGTGGGTGGGGGGAGGGGAGGGGTGGTTGGTGGTGGCGGGGAGAGGCGCGCGCCGACCCCCTGTCGTCCCCTCTCCCCACAGGTCGACCCCGACAAGGCGTTTGCCGTGCAGATCGCACACGAGGAGGGCGTCGTCTCCGGCCCGACGGCGTACGTGCAGTGCGCCCTGCTCTACACGGCGTCGTGCGGCGAGCGCCGTATCCGCGTGCACACCCTGGCCGTCCCCGTCGTCCCCGACCTGGCGGACTTGTACCGGGCGGTGGACGGAGGGGCGACGGCGGCTCTCCTGGCCAAGCTCGCCGTGGAAAAGGCGTGCGGGGCGCGGCTCGAGGAGACGCGCGCGGCCATCGCGCACAAGGTAGGCCTCGCGCTGCGCGAGTACAGGCTCGCCGCGTCCGGCGGCGGCCGCGGCGCGCCGCCGCACACCGCGCTGCTCCTGCCCGCCGGCCTGCGCCACCTGCCCGTGTGGACGCTCGGCGTCGCCAAGTGCGGCGCGCTGCGCGGCGGCGCGCGCGACGTCGCGCCGGACGAGCGCGCGGCCGTCGGCCACGACATCATGGCGGCGTCGGTGCCGGCCTTGCTGCGCATGCTCTACCCCGCCGCGCTGCCGCTGCACGACCCCGCGGGCGAGTGGGGGCGGCCGCGGCCGGGCGGCGCGCCGCCGCTCCTCCCCGCGCCCGCGCCGCTCGCGGCCGCCGCGCTCGACCCGGCGGGCGCCTACCTGCTCGACTCGGGGCGCGTCCTGATACTGTGGCTGGGGCGGGCGGTGCGCCCGGATTTCATGGCGGCCGTCTTCGGCGTCGACCCGTCGCGCCCGCCGCCAGATGCTTTGTCCCTGTCCCCCGAACCCCCGCGCCCCGGCTCCGACCTGTCGGCCCGCGTGTGCGCCGTGCTGGACGCGCTGCGCGCGACCCGCCCCAACGCGCCCCCGCTGTTTGTGGTGCAGGCGGGGACGCCGTCCGAGGCGCATGTCGCGCCCTTTTTCGTCGAGGACCGGACCGCGGCCGGCCCGAGTTACGCCGAGTTCGCGGCGGGGCTGCAGAAGACGGCGCTGGCCAAGACGTGATGGGTGAAAGGGTGGAGGGCGGGTGGGTGGGTTGAGGGAGGGGGCGAGGAGGGCGGCGCGCCTCGAGGCTGCAACCCCGCCGCGAGCGCCACCGCGCCAAAGCTATACGTCGCACGCACACACGCCAACCTACATTGCCTCACGCCAGCGCCGCCACGTCGGCCAGGTGGGCGAGGACGCGGGACGTGCCGACCGGCATCGACACGACTTCATAGGGCAGCCCGTGCTTCTCGCACAGCGCCCGCACCGGGCCCGCCGCCGCCCCCAGGTGGTGCCGCGGCATGTTGGGGAAGGCGTGGTGCTCGAGTTGGTAGTTGAGGCCGCCCGTGAACCAATCCATCCAGCGCGACGGCGCGACGTCGCGCGTCGATACCGCCTGCGCGGTCATGAAATCTTTGACCTCGGAGTAGACCTCCATCGCGTTGTGGGACTGGACAAAGACGAGGGAGAGGAGGAGGCCGCAAAAGAGTTGCGAGGCCAGGATGTGGGCGAGGCCCCCCAAGGGCCCCAGCGCGGCGACCGCGGCGCCCAGGGTCCACGCATAGTGCAGGGCCAGGGTGGAGACTTCGGCGAGGGCGGAGGTTTTGGGGTTGGCCGCCGCACGCGCCGACCCGGGCGCCGCGCGCGCGCCCTTCTTCGTCGGCAGCAACGCGAGCGCGTGCGCTGCCGACCCCTGCGCCCACGCCAGGCGCGCAAAGAGCAGCACCGCCACAAAGTACCGGTGCTGGTGGCGCATGATGGCGCGCGGGGCGCCGGCGGCGGTGGCCAGCATGTCGCGCGACCACGCGATCAGGGGCAGCGTGTCGATGTCCGGGTCGAGCGCCAGCTTGGTCTCCGCGTCCAGCTCGTTCGGCGCCGCGTGGTGCTGGTTGTGCTTGGCCTTCCACCAGGCGACGGAGAAGCCTTGGCACACGTTGCCGAGGAAGAGCGCGACCGCGTCGTTTGCCGCGCGCCGCGAAAACACTTGCTGGTGGCAGAAGTCGTGCGCGAGCCAGCCCGACTGCTGCCAGAAGAGGCCCATGACGAGGGCAGACGCGATCGCGGGGTACAAGGGGGTCGCGGAGGCAGACGCGGCGGCCAACAGCGCGAGCGATGTGGCCGCCAGCGCGAGCGTCGACGCCGCCTTCCACGCGTAGTACGCGCCGTCCGCTTTGAACAGGCCCGCCGCCCGCAGCTGCACGCGTAGCGCGCGGTAGTCGGCGAGCAACGAGCCGGGCGCGGGGGCGGCGTCGGCTTCCACGAGGTCGCCGACGAAAAACTGTTTCAATAGCCCCCACGTCGCGCCCGCGTGGAACGCCGCAAACACGTCGGTCGCATCCTTGCCGGCGTAGGTGAGGATGACGGCGCCGCCGGGGTGGCGCGGCGTGAAGTGGGAGACGTCGTAGACCTGGAGAGGGAGACAGGAGAGGGTCGGTCGCGGCGGCGGCCGCGGCGCGGCCACGGCGCGCGCCCGCGCGGCGGCGGTTGCGGCCTCCCGCCCTCCCTCCCACCCCCCACGGGAAGGCAACAGTCGCGCCCGACCGCGGCGCCCGGTCCGAGGGCGCGCCGTGGGCCGACCGCGGCGTGCCCGCCGCGCGCGCGCGCCAATCGCGCCGCCCTCCTTCCCCCCGCACCTTGCCCTTGACCGCCACCCACGCGTCCCCCTCCACATGGTGCTGCGCCACGTGCGCCAGCGTGAACTTGCCGTCCGGCCGCGGCGGCAGCGGCGGGCCCGCGACACGCGCTTTCGCGGTCGACGCTTTCGCCGAGTTGTCGTGCGTCCATTCGTGAGCCATCTCCTGGATCAGGGACAGCACGCCGCCGCGCGTGCGCGGGGGGGGGGAGGGGGCCTTGCACATGGTGGCTGAGGGGCGGCGCCCGCGCGGGTGTGGGGAGAGCGCAGGGCGGCCGCGCGCGCACTCCTGCGCCCCCCGCTCTCTCTCACCCTCTGCACCAACACGCTGGTCTGTCAATGTGGTCACAGAGAAGGCGCGGATCGCGGGCGGGCAGGCAGGCGGGCGCAGCGGCAGGCCGGGGGCGGGTCGGGGCGGCGCGGCGAGTGCGGTGGGCGGCGTGGGGTGGGTGTGGGGAGCGGTGGTCGCTACGGCGGCGGCGACGTGAGTACAGCAGCGACGTGGCGACGCGGGGCGCGGGGGAGACGGGACGGGGGCGAAGTGGGGCGCCGCAGGAACGAAAAAAGAAGAGGGCGGTCGGCGCGCGCGCGCGGGCGGCCGGCCGCAGCCGCGGCCGGCGCCCGCGTGCGCGCGCGGCGGACTTGTGATTGAAGGAGCCCCGTCATCAACAGTAGAAGCCGGCGGCGGGGTGGCCGAGCGGGAGGTGCCTGCCCGCCGCGCGCTCGTGCGCGCCGCCGAGCGCGGCGGCCAGCCCCGCCGGCAGCGGCGGCCGCGCCCGCGCCCCGCGCCCGGCGACCTTGCCGCCGCCCGCGCGGTCGGCGTACTTGACGACGAGGCAGCGCGCCGCGCCCGGCGGCGCGCCGGGCGGCGGCGCGAGCGGCGCGCCGTCGAGCGCCGCGATCGCGGCGGCGGCGTCGCCGGGGGACGCGTACGTGACAAAGGCGCACCCTCTGGAGCGCCCGGCCTAGGGAGGGGAGAAAGGGGAGGGGGGTCGGGGTTGGGGAGGCCACGCGGCCGCGCGCGCGCGCCAAACACCCGCCCCCCTCTCCTCTCCCCCTCTCACCGAGTTCCGCAGGACGTACAGCTCCAGCACGGTCCCCACCGGCGCAAACACGGGCAGCAGGTCGCCCTCCGCCGCGTCGGGCGGCAGCTGGCCGACGAACAGTTTCCACGCGGCGCACCGCTCCGCCGGCCCGAAGCGTTGCTGCCCCCAGATGGGGGGGGCGGCGGCGGCCATGGGGTGCACCGCGTGCGGGTCGCGGCCCAGGGCCAAAGCCGCGACGTCGGGGAGGAGCGCGTCTGGGAACGGGGGCGGCGCGCCGGGGCGCCGCACCGGCGGCGCCGCGCCAAAGGGCGCGTCCGCGGCGGCGACGGCGAAGACGCCGGGCGCGGCGTGGTGGAACGCGGGCTTGAGGGTCGGGGGTCGAGGCTCGTCGTCGCCGTGCAGGTCGTCGGGCAGGGAGAGGCCGCCGTCGCCCCCCATCGGGTCCAGCGGCGCGCCGGCGCCGCCGCCGTACGTGCCGGCACCCGGGTCGTAGGGGGACGAGTGGGCCGAGCCGGCGCCGTCGAGCGCGCGCTCCAGCGGAGCCCACGGCTCGGCGCCGGGGTAGAGGCCCCACCCCGCGCCGCCCGAGGCCAACGCGGGCGGGAGGCCAGGCACACCGCCGCCCACCGTAATGCCGTCGCGGCGGCGGGCGTCGGCGAACTTCAAGA
>Ga0315273_10000137_pt1 | contig 64896 bp, 63 predicted proteins | sample YL17G02_0_MG_FD_205753 | JGI IMG/M metagenome (GOLD analysis project Ga0315273, IMG submission 205753) | Sediment microbial communities from Yellowstone Lake, YNP, Wyoming, USA - YL17G02_0 | ecosystem: Environmental > Aquatic > Freshwater > Lake > Sediment | place: USA: Wyoming | collected... | reverse complement strand
TTCTTGTCGGCCACCAGCTCGATGCAGGCCCACAGCCCGATGCACCGCTTGTCGCCCACCGAGGGATACTGCCTCAGATTTCCCAGGGATTCATGAGCGAAACACCGGTATTCTGGAAATCCTGGACGTTGCGGGTCGCCAGTTGGTGATCCGATGCGCGGCATATCGCTGCGATCTGCGCATCGGGCATCGAGATCGGGCTGCCGAGCCTGTCGCGTTGGAGCACTATGTCGGCGTATTCAACGGCAGCCAGATGGTCGAATGGGTAGATCCGCCCGCCGAAGTCCTCGTCGAACAAGCTTCGTGCCACTTGGAAGAGCCCCTGTTTCCTCTTACTCTCGGGCATCGCTCCTATGCCGTACAGGATCTCAGCCACTGTGATGGCCGTAATGCCGATCTCCGCCCGTCGAAGGCCATCCATCCAGCTCAACACCGAACGTTCGGGCTCGGGTCGCATCAGCTCGGAAACTACGTTGGTATCGATGACGATCATTTCAGGCTATCCGGTTTGCGAGCAGGCTGATCACGCACAGACGGAGCGAGCTCCACACCTCCCGCCGACATGAAACGTTTGTGGATCAGTGACCCAAGCCCTCGCATCTCGTCCGCATCCTGCAGTGCATCCCTGAGAATGATCCGAGCCTCTTCTTCCATTGACCGGTCGTGATTGGCCGCTCGCACCCGCAATCGAGTTTTTATGAAGTCATCCAGATTGCGAATGGTGATCGTCGCCATAGTACGCCCCTTTTGAATGCGTTGCTGTCATTGCTTATAGTCTATATGAAGCGCCTCAAGCGATCAAGTTCCGTGATATGCCGTATACTTGGAGCCCCGCTGCCGGTAGGCGCCCGGGGCGCGGCGGAGAGCGGCCTTGATCCTGGGGCCGCCGCGGCTCGGGCCGGCACTGGACACGGAGGTCCGAGTGTCGCCGGAGCCAGGGATGGCGGCCATGGCAAGAGCGGGTTCTGAAAGCAGCGTGAGGCATTCGGCCGTCAGTCTTTACTGTGGCCGACGCGTTGGCTCTCGAGCCTCAGGCCGCAGCCCCAGGCACCTACCGGCAGCGGGGCGCCAACTCGCTGCAGAGGCTGTTCCGCACCCACTTCCCCGAGTTCACCGCTCGCTACGAGGTCGATTACTTCTGTCCCTTCAGCTGCCAGGTTTTCCACCTCTGCCCTTCCTGTTCCCAGAAACGCACCCTGCTGTTCGGAGAGTGCATGAACGAGCGGCTGCTGCTGCGACTGCCGCACCGGCAAATGGTCTTTACCTTCCCCAAGGTGCTGCGCGGCTTTTTTCGTCACTACCGGGCTCTCTACGGGGAGATCGCGCAGCAGGTCTACGCGATGATCGGTAGGTTCTACAACATCGCCGCCGGCCGCAGGGTCCTCAAGCGCGGCTGGACCTTGTCAGGATCAGCCAGTACTTCCGTGCCTGAATGGTTGGCGTGCAACGAGCGGCTAGCCCACAACATACAAGCTGATCGTGGAAGACCACCACGCCGCCATGGTACGGGCTATCAGTTAATACGCGCTATCAATCGCACGAGACCAGCCCGTATACTCAGCCGCGATTCGGGTGATCGGCGGAAATCACATGCACTTCCAGGGCATGGACACGCCGGAAATGCTCCTCGTCTTTTGGTCCCACCAGGACGCCGCACCCGAGGGATCTGCAGGTCGCCGCTACGGCGATGTCGTTTTGAGGGATCAGCGACCCTGTTTGTGACAGCTCGGCGTAGATGTCGGCATAGTGCTCGGCGATTTCAGGTGTGAACGCCTCGATCTCCGTCTGCAGCCGGATGGCCTCCAACTGAGCGCGCCGCCTGGCCGCTTGTTGCGCGGAGCCGGCAAGACGGGCTCCGATCAGCGCTTCTGCCCACACGATTGCGGGAATGACGACAGCCTCATCTCCGAATGAGACAGGTGGCTCTTCGCGGTGGAGTGATCTTTCCAACTCGATCAGAGCGGAGGTATCCAGCACTATCGCCACGGATTTTCCATCGGGGTGTCAGAGGCGTTGACACGCTCGAGATCCCGGGCGAAGTCCTCATCAGCTCTCGACTCACGCATGGCCGTCCACAGCCTGTGCAACGTGGACCTACGCGCTCCGGACACGGGTCCCAACTCCGCAACGGGCCGGCGGTTCTTCATAAGTATGAAACGGTCACCCGTGTGTCTGATTCTTGCCAAGCATTCACCGAGATTACGGGCTGCCTCAGTGCTTGCTATTTTGATCTTCATTACGTAAAAGTGTAATATACAGGTTTGTGTAAGTCAAGGCCGCACCCGGATTGAGAGCTGTAGCGTCACCACTCAGGACAGCTCACTCCTTAAGGTGGATCCCCGAGACTCCAACTTGGCTTCTCGGTGTGGGTGATCGAGGGCATTGGTTGAGTTGTTTGCGCTAACTGGATTGGCCGCTTGTCTGGCCCTTGTCAAGAGAGGGCGTACCGGTTACCCATTGGTGAGGTCCGCATATGAGCAGAATAAAAAAGGCGGCCTTGTGGCCGCCTTTCCGGGTTGTCGCGCCCACGCCGGGCTTTTCGCCCCGATGGGGGATCGATCCTCGTACATGACTTCCAATGCCACAGCAACGAAACTGAATGGCCCTGGTACAGTAACATCGCTCCCGCTTCCTGGCTGATCGCATTTGATGTAATTGAAGGCCGCCAAACATTCAACTTCTCGGACTGGGGCAATAACCCTGGCGAGTTGGATGAATTAATTGAGAATATCCAAAGTGGCGAGATGCCTCCTATCCAATATTGGGTAGCCCATCCGAATTCGCGCCTGACAGACGCTTAAAAGCAAACCTTCATCACGGGTTTGCAAGCCACACTTGGCAAATAATCTCATTTGAATAAAAACAGACAGGGAATAGCCTGTCTCTTTTTGTTTGCTTATTTATTGCTTTTATCGGACGGGAGGGTGAGAAGGGTGCGACGCACTCGCGTATTACCGTTTCAACTGGCGATACTTCACGCGATGCGGAGTCAAATCCTTGCCGAATTTTTCCTGCATCATCTCGTCATTTCTGCGATGATGTGCTCCACATCTTCATTCACACCCAGCAGGGTCACAGATTTGCGCTTGTGCAGCCAGTTCATGCCGACAAAATACAAGCCAGGGTATTGTGTTATACCGCATTGCTGGATGGGAAAGCCATCTTCATCGGTGATCGGCAGTTTCACAAGACTGTAATCGAATGTGTATCCCATTGCCCAGATGATGGTGTTGATATTGGCGGTTTTGAGATCCAGTTCTGTAATCACCTCTGCCGAATAACCATCCTGTAGACTTGGCAGTGTTTCCTGCGGGGTGTTGATGCCGCTTGTCTGGATGTACCGATCTATCATTCCAATAATATCTTTTTCGGCCTTATCCACTTTGGCAAGGGTTTCTTTCAAGTCTGGCGAGAACATAGCTTTTCCGTTTTGCGCGCCCGCCATATGACCGAGAAGTTTTACGCCGTCGCGCGCAAACTGATGAAAGTTCAGCGAGTGACCGCCGTTTTTTTCCGCTGAGATGCGGGTTGCCCCCCAGCCTGGCTTTCGGCGAGGGAAGTTTATCCATTGTTTGTTCCAGGAAGCCAGTATCCAGGAGCCATGAGAAGATATCCCTGCCGCGATAACGGCGGGGAACGCGCGGCGCGGAGCATGTGCACAAATAGACTATGCGCCCGCTTTGATAAAGCTCCTCCGCGATCTGCATACCCGATTGCGCCGAGCCAACCACAAGCACTGCGCCTTCGGGCAGTTGACTCGGATTACGATATTGACCTGAATGAAGTTGTGATATGTCTGCTTGAATGTCCGCACTGAACGCAGGGATTTTTGGTTTCTGGAAGGAGCCTGTTGCCATGACTACATTTTTAGCTTGAAATGTCTTGCCATCGGTTTTGACCTGATAGCCTTTGCCATCCTCCAGCGGCGCGACTTCCAACACCGATGTATTGAATTGAACGGGCAGATTGAACTTCTCGACATATTGCTCGAAATAAGCGACAACCTCAGCCTTCTTCAAGAAACCATCAGGATCGTTTCCGTCATATTCCGCGCCTGGTAGTTTGATTGTCCAATTGGGGGTGACGAGGGTGAACGAGTCCCAGCGGTCGTTGCGCCAGGCATTGCCCGCTTTTTCTGCCTGTTCAAAAATGACATGTTCACGTCCCAGTTGTTTCAGGTGATAACTTACAGCCAGCCCTGCCTGCCCGCCGCCCACGATGATGGTCTCAATCGTTTCCAATTGCGCTCTTTTTTCATGAACCAATCAGGACTTTCGCGTGACCTGTTTTTTGACACCATATATGGGAAGATAATAAATGGTAGTAAAAGTTATCCGTCGCGTCAACAGGCGTCCGAGAACGTTTCGCTGGAAAAGCAAGTCCCATTCCCTCCTCGACATTCTCTTTCTCTCCATGATCCCTCCGCAAGTCCTATTCGCACCCGTCTTAACCCCACAACCTCTCTATCAGCAGGGCGTATCGACCCATTTATTCTTTCTTGCAAGAGCGAAAACGGCTCTTCTCCAGGGCTTGGGGATACGCTCTCCCCGGGCTTCCGTGAGTCGGAAACCTGATCGAAGGGAAAAGGAGGTTTCAGTTCTAGGAGGCGGGATCCAATCCGGGGGGAGGCTTGCCGATCTTGATCAGATAGCGCAGGATCTTTTTCACCTCGGCCGCATCGGAGAACCGCAGGAGGCACAGGTAAGGAGTGGACAAAGGCCACAGTCACGCCGGTGCGGCGCGAGGCCTCGCGGTAGATGAGCAGCTGCGAGAGGTTCTCCACGCCGGCTCCGGGCGGAAGCGGTGCCCAGAGCGAGATCGTCACAGGCCGCGCCGAGATCGGGAGGCGCAGCTCCTCGACCCGGTCGGTCACGTCGAAGCGGGCATCACCGGGCTTTTCGCGCGCCCCGCCGACCGGCAGGCCGGGGACAAAGGCCAGCGCCAGGAACAGGGCCGCGGCTGCACGTCTCATCAAAAGCCTCCACCGAAAGCTATCGCGCGTCGCGCCCTGGAAGACCGGGATGGCGTTCACGCTGCCGGGAGGCACCGCGAACGCCGTGCCGGCCCACGCCGAGAAGAACGCGAGCGAAACAACCGCACGTCTCATATTCCCTCCGCTCCCCAGGGAGGATAACCATCCCAGGCGTTGTTCCCTTGGAGGATCGCTTTGTCCACGCCGCCGCCTTGCGCTTCAATCGGTGCTGCCACAAGCAATCCTAAACCTAGCTTCTCCGGGATTCCACCCCGGTTTTCATTTCTGACCGGCGAGCCCTGGAACATGGTCATGGCCTTGGGTCCGCCGGCTACGTCGGCCCACAGGTCCCACTTGGCGACGTAGGCGTCCAGCTTGTCGGCAATACCTTTCCGACGTACAGACCCGACATGTTGAACCCGTCGGCAAAGGCGTCCGGCAGCTGCGCGGCCGCGGTGCGCAGCTTTCCGAGTGATAGCAGTTACTATCGCTTCGCTTTTAGCAGATGGCAAGAACGAAGGCTCCGCGCCGGCTACAGACGGGCGTAGCGAGAGGAGGACACGATGGGGAGATAGGCAACTTCGGGGTCATCCGGTGGGCTCAAGGCAGACGATGGCCACATGTATGGGTAGCGGAGGGACATACTACCCTTGGGAGCTACGGAGAGGAGATCAGTTGAAGGAGGCGCGATCCAGACCGGGGAGTGGCTTGCCTGTCTTTCGGTGATCACGGCGATGAGGTTCATCGGGTTGTGACCACGAGGACAGGTCAGGGGGTCCGCCTCGTAGACCTTCTTGATCAGGGGAGCCCATGCGGCGCGGCTGTGCTTGGACGACACCGTGAGCTCGGGCTGCGGCTCGTCGGGCGGACCGATCCGGAGGGATGGTTGGGGTAGATGGTCGCGCTTCCAGCCCTCGGGAGCGAGGCGGAGGAGGTGAGGGCTACGCGCCCAGGTGCCGCGAGCCCGAGCGGAGTACAACCCGTAGGTGCGGAGGAGTCGGCTGCGCGAGTCGGGCAAGTGCTGGAGGAGCTCGACCAGAAACTCGATGGCGGGGAAGACCTTCGTGTCGGTGTGGAAATAATCGCTATAGGCAGCGCGATAGACCACGGTGTCCGTGCCTCCCTCCTCCACGAGCAGTTTCTCGAGCGAGACCGGGGGGCGCACGATGTACTGGGCCAGCGCTTCGCGCGTCTTACACGCTATCGTGCTGGAAGGGGGCTTCGATGGCACGGGTCGTTTCGTGCACATTCCTCGGCTGGACCTTGGCAGCCTCAGCCAGTACTTCCGGGCCTGCATGGTTGGCTTGTTTGTAGAGCACCAGCTCATCAACGAGCGGCTAGCCCACAACATGCTGCAGTGGGCTCATTCCGGCTTCAGCGTGGGTCGGTGCGCATCCCCGCGGGCTGCTCCAGGACCCGCGAGGCTTTATCCCAATAACAAGCTGCTCGTGGAAGACCACGCCGCCACGGTGCTGTACCGCACGGCGTACAACCCCGACTTCCGCACCAACCTCAAGGCCTTCCGCCCGGCCGACTTCATTGCCGAGTTGCTCCAGCACCTGCCTTATCGCCGAGTCCGTTTAATCCGCCGCTACGGGCTGTATTCTTCCCGGTCCCGGGGCACGTGGTCGCGCAAGCCCCACCTGCTGCGCCTGGCCCCCGAAGTCTGGAGACGGGATCACCGAGCCCCAGCAGGTGCGCAAGATCCTGCTTCACCTGATCCCTCTCCTTCCTTGCCTTGTTTGCACGCTGCACCCCTGGGCTGCACCGCGTTCCACCTTCCTGTTCACCCCCGCAGGCATGGTTTCGCCCGCCGCAGCGGCTGGCAAGTCAATTTCGCTCCCCGCACGCCACGCCCGTCACAGACCTCACGAATCTCCAGCTCTATAAAACGGGCTATCAGTCATGCGGCGGGAAATGGTAGACTAAGAGAATACCGATACTGTATAAAGTTCCATTCCTTGTGAAAAAACAAACGACGGGGTTGAAATCAAGATCGATCATCTACACAGTTATTGCGTTCTCGATCCGCCATGCCGTGCCTGTTATCTGCGGGTTCTTGCTGCTTAGCGCGCTTTTCGTTTACTTTGCCTTGAAAATCAAAATGAGTCCCGATGTTGAGACGCTGCTCCCTAAAGGCGAAAAGGTCGAAGAGCTGATGCGACAGTTAGGCGGCGGGGAACCCGTGGGCGAGTTCTTAGTCGTTGCCGTAAGAGGGCAGGAGCTATTCACAATCGGTACCTTGACCGCCTTTGGCGAAATGCTCGATCGGATCAAAGCATTTGAAGAGATTCAGCAGGGGATCACCCCATTCGATATGGTGGTCATCGGACGAACCGGCAAACAGATCCGAATGCTGCCTCTCGCGCCTGGAAGTACAGCCCCTCGGACAGAGGAGGAACTTCGACTTTTCGAAGATCGGATACGCAATTCTCCCTTCGCCCGTAACCTTGTCATCTCCGCCGACGCTACGGTGCTGGTAGCAATCTTTACCTGCGCAAAGACTTTGGATTATGCCCGGTTGATGGACAAGATCCGGTCTGTCACCGCCGACTATCAAGGGCGGCTGGATATCATCATCAGCGGATCCGTACCCTTCCTGGAACGGACGGGGATCTATTTGGCCCGCGACCTTTCTAAGCTCCTCGGTATCGCCGCGCTCATCATTCTGCTGTCCTACTACCTTGGATTCCGGGCGGTGCGTGGAGTTGTGTTACCCTTTATCGTCGTTGCCCTGGGTACCGTTTGGTGCCTGGGTTTTATGGCTCTCGTGGGCTTCAGTTTAACCATTGTAACCGTGGTGATTCCTCCTCTGGTTCTCATCCTGGGGAGTTCCTACTCCATCCACGTCTTGAACCAGTATTACCGGGAAGCTGGTGTCGAGCCCCGTAACAAGATCTGGATCGCCGATTCCGTGTTCCATGTGACCTGGACCGTCCTGCTGGCTGCCGCTACGACCATAGCGGGACTGCTGAGCCTGTTCTCCGTCTCGCTGGTACAGATCTGGCAGTTTGCCGTCGCAACCAGTTTCGGTATCATCGCCTGTGCCTTGATGTCTATGACCTTGCTTCCCGCCGCGCTCTCGTTGTTGAAGCACCCTAGTCCCAGGCAGACGGAGCAGGTGCTGACCGGCTTGCTGAGTCGACTGATGGAGAAGGTTGCGGGCTGGGCTCTGCGTTTTAAACTGCCGATTCTCGCTGTTGTCGCGGTTCTGGCTGTTGCCTTTGCCTTCACGGTGAAACGGCTCGAGTTCACCACGGACACGATCAGCTACTTCCCTCGACATGACCCAGTGGTTGCAGATATGCTTTTTCTCACCGGGAAGATCGGCGGATTTGACGAAATCAACCTGACCCTTCTGGCGCCCAATGCTCAGTCGAACTACTTCCTCCAGACCGACATCCTGGATCAGGTGAGCCGTCTCGAGAAGGACCTGCGCTCCAACCCGGATATCGGATATGTAGCTTCTTTCGTAACCTATCGCGACTATGTAGACTCGCTGTTTGGACGGGAGAGCGATGCTACCCAATCCAGAGTCCCGCTTCTGCTGCTGGCAAGAATGTTCAGATCTCTTTCGGGAAACGAAGACATCGCGCGCTATCTCAGGATCATGGCAAACCAGGATTTCTCCCGACTCACCCTGTCCATGCGAATTTTCAATAGTAGGACAGGAAAATTCATCGATGAAAGGGGACTGCGGAGGATCCTGGGAGAACTGGAACTGAGCGCAAAGACCAGCCTCGATGGGCAAATCGAGTGGGTCGTGTGGGGAACGAGCCTGCGCTTTTTAGCCGTTGCGGACATGATACGAAAAGACCTGGTCGCCTCGATTCTGCTTACCCTCGTCGCAACTGGGTTGATCAGCTGCGCGGCCTTTCGCTCATTCCGCTACGGACTGTTCACCCTCGCGCCCCTGCTCGTGGGCTTGATGGTAAATTTCGTGCTCATGGTCCTGTTCGCCATTCCCCTGGACGCCACGACCTTCATGGTCTCCAGCGTCACGATCGGCGTTGGGGTGGACAACGCCATCCATTTCTTGCTGCAATATCGAAGGTTAAGGAGTTATTCTGACAACATCATCCAGGTGTTGATCGACACGCTGCGCACCACCGGTCGCCCCATTTTTATCACCACGGCAGCTATCGTTTGCGGTCTTTTGGTGTTGGTGCTCGCGAGCTTCAAGCCGATCGTGTACTTTGGCGTACTCGTGATCCTCACATTGTCTTCAACCAGCTTGGCGACCCTGTTCGTTATGCCGGCCATCTTGGCCTTCTTGAATCGGCGTCGTAAAGATCAGGTGAGATGAGCGGACAGTGATCGTGACCTGACAGTGGTATGAAATCTTATTCTCTCGCCTACTACTTCATCTATCGCTTTGGTCTCAGGATTCTCTTGACTCTATATTTGCGTTTTCGTTTCAGGTTCAAGTTACGCCTTCCGGTGGGAGCGAAAATATTCGTTGGCAATCACCCGATGGTGTGGGATGTATTCTCACCCGTTGTCATGTTTAGGCAGGACATTATCCACACCTTGATCGAGGATCAGATTTGGTCTTTTCCGCTGGCTCGCCTGATTCTATCCCTCACCAACCAGGTGAAAATGATCCGCGGAGTGGAATCCGTCCGGTCGCTGCGCGAGTCGCTGGCCTGGCTCAAACGCGGTCATTCACTCGCTGTGGCGCCGGAGGGCGAACGTACCTCGGTGGCTGAAGCCAGGGCGGCTACCCGGGGGTTTGTCTGGCTGGCGGCGAAGGCTCGCGTACCGCTGATTCCCCTCGGAGTGTGGATCGCGGAAGATGATCTGTACTTGAAAAAAGTCCGGTATCACTATCAAGGCCGGAGCTATACGGTGGATTCATTTTTTCCGCGGTTTCGGGCAAGGTATTTCCTGCTCGTCGGCGAGCAGATACGGCTGGACCGGTATTACAACGGAAAACACTTGTCTCCCCAAGAACGGCAGGAGATCGCCGACGAGGTGTTGAATATCATCTATCAGCTGAAAGAGGAAGCGAAACAGATCTGCGCTAAATCCCGATAGTTCGGCGTTCAGCACACCGACGCCGGCATTTTATCCTCCATTCCAAGTGTAGGTGGCGCCCAAGGACCAGGCGTAGATAAAGCGATTCTCTCCCGGCTGGGGACGAAGGATGTCGTCCAGAACGTCGTCCGTAGGACTGGGCGCCTCCGGCCCCAGCCGGTTGAATACCCCGCCTAACCGCAGGCGGCTGTACAGGGTGAGCCAGCGCCACCTCCAGGTGGCGGCGAAGCCCGAGACGATGGTGTGCTCCAGCACGGGATCGTCCAGAAGCCGGGTTTCTCTACCGGCCTCCGTGACCCCGGTGAATTGGTGCCAGGGGTTGGCCGGTGACTTGCTCCCGGAGACCACGTACTCCAGGCTGGCTTCGATGCCCAGGGAGCGGATCTGGCGGTGGTAGTCCACCAGGAAGGCCAGGTTGTTCTCCCCGTAGAGGTAGCCGACATAGTTGTCTACGGGATACAGAGTCATCGGCGTGCCGTCCCTGAGCAGGTATTCCACTGCCGGATAATAAGTGTACCCGTAGGGGATGCCGGCCTGGGTGGCTTCGAACGTGTACTTGGTGGCACCGGCGTGGTAGAAACCGAGTCTGCCGAAGGGGAACTCGTAGAAACCCCCAACGGACCAGGCCGTTTTCCAGGGAATCTTCCGGTCTCCGAACACATCCCTGAGGCCGAGCCAGTCGATGAGAAAGTCGGCGTTGACGTCATCCACCAGCCACTGAGCATAGACGTAGTGTTTTGGTCTTCGCCAGTCCGCGAACAGGCCCATGATTGAGTTGTCGTTGGCCTCCTCGCTCCAGGGTTTGCCCGGCCCCTTGGTGACCATCTGGGTTACGATGTGCGGCATGGGGCTGAAGAAGTACTCCTCGTCGAAGACCCGGTCCACGTACACCGCAATATCCTGCAGCCCGAAGCGCACTTCCCCGATCTGCCCGGCAAATACCTTGTAGTTGGCCCCCCTGTCCGGGTACGCCTGCGAACGGGTGTTGAGGCGAATCCACCGGCTTTCATAGCTGAAGGGGCCTCCATGGAAGCTGATTTCCGCGAGCAGCGCAGGCAGATCCTGTGATGAAATGAACAGGGAATAGGGGGTGTCCAGGAAGTCCCGGTGCACCAGCTTTCCGGCGCGCAAAGACAGAGGGCCGAAATCCAGCTCCAAGCCACCGTTGTTCGGATAGAAATACCGCCCCAACCAGTAGGATTCCATCGGAGAGTACTTTTGGTCGTTCACCAGGGACATTTCCATAATTAGATGGATGAACTCGTAGTCAAAGAGCAGGGCGGTGATGAGCCGGTCATACACCCTGGGCTGTTCATCGATCAGGCTGGGCGCCAGGTTCAGCTCGCCGGTGAAGGACCAGGTGACGGGGCCCTGGTTCTCTTGTTCCGCCCCAGCGAGCCCGGCCGCAAAGGCGCCCAGGAACAAGAGGCCGATCCAGAGTCGCTTTCGGGTCATGCCACAGGAAGTACCACAAAAGCGAGAGACTTTCAAGAATTGGAATAGCCGAGACCACGAGGGACGGGACTTCGAAAATGACTCGTAGCACGTATTATTGAATTAGAGGGGCCGTCGAGTTTGCGGGTGCAGCAGGATTTTACGCTTCTGCTGGGGCTCGGTGGTCACCGCCGGGTTGCGCACAGGGAACCGCAGCGGCGACACACCCAGATATCCATGTCTGCCGCTACACGCTGGCAGCCGTGGAATCCGATGTCAACGACGGATGAAAATTGCGCATTCAAGGAGGACGTCGCCCCTTGATTGCGGAAACGGGCCTCCGAGCATGATACCAGTGTCTCGCGCTTCGTCGGCCGGCTCGTCCAGGAACGAATAAGTGCTGAGCGGCAATATGAGCATTCAAACACAGACCTCACGAATCTCCAGCTCAATAAAACGGGCTATCAGTCGGCTGCACTTCAGGAAACCCCTGCCCGGGGAACAGGAGCGCTACATCCGCCTGTCGTATTCCGGAATAGAGCAGGGCGCGATCGCCGAGGGCCTGGCCCACTTCAAGGAGTACGCGGAGAATTTCCTGTACCACAAGAAAGAGAACATCGCATGAACACGAGCAACACCGGCTCGCGCCTCGAAGCGCTTCACCCGCAGTTCAAACATTGGGAAAAGTGCAAGGACCTCATCGATCAGCTCATCGACCTGATCCTGAATTACCGCCAAAGCGGGCATCCGGGAGGATCCCGCTCCAAGGTCCACATTTTTCTGGCCACGCTGCTCAGCGGTGCCATGCGCTGGGACATCCGCGACCCCTCCCGACGCTTCGCCGACCGGTTCATCCTGGGCGCAGATCACACGATCCCCCTGGTTTACTGCACGCTGGCGCTGCTCAATGAAGCGCTGCGGATCAAGCTGGCCCAGACGGGCGACCCGAAATATGAAATCCTCAAGGCCCCGGAGCGCGCCCTGTACTGGGAGCACCTGTTGGGCTTCCGGCGGCGCGGGGGGGGTCAAGGTTTCCATTCTCGAGGGCGAGGCCGGACTTACTCCCGGCTCCACGCATGAAACCGCCAACTCCGCCTGGGGCCTGGCCCTGGACAACCTGTACTACCTGGTGGACTGGAACGACTTCGGCATCGATGATCACCCGGTCAGCAGCTCGGTGTACGGCTCGCCCGTGGACTGGTTCGCCGCGCATGGCTGGCGCGTCGCCGGCGCCGAGTCAGGTGAGGACTGGGAGGCGATCAGCCGGGTGCTGCTGGACACGGTGTACGGCGAGAATCCCGGCCGGCTGCCGGCGGCAGTGTGGGTGAAGACCCGCAAGGGCCGGGGATGCTACAAATTCGACAACGCCTCGCACGGCGTGCCGCACCCTTTGAACAGCGAGCTGTTCTGGAAAACCAAAAAGGAGTTCGCCGAGAAGTACGGCGTGGTTTTTCACAACTTCGGCGGTCCCGCCCCCGCCGAGCCCGGAGCGCTCCGCGAAGAGTTCCGGAAAAACCTCCAGGTGGTGATCGAGGTGCTGCACCGTGACCGGGCGCTCGTCGACTATCTGGCGGGCTCGACGAACATCGCCGGCTTCGCCTCGGCTTTCGGCGAGTTCAGGGGCTACGGCTGGTACGAACGGCACGGCAGCGCCGAAGGAGTGCTCCTGCCGCAGGAGATCACCGAGTTCGTCAACGCGGGGATCATGGTCGGCCTGGCCACGGTGAACCTGTCCACCGACCCGGGGGAGCGGTTCGAGGGTTTCTGGGGAACCACCTCCGCTTACGGGTCCTGCTCCTATCTGCTCTACGGCCCGGTGCGCCTCTTCAGCCAGTTGGCCCAGGACTGCGAGCTGAAACTGGGCAAGGTGCTCTGGGTGGCGGGACACTCCGGCCCGGAAACAGCCGACGACAGCCGGACGCACTTCGGCGTGTTCGCCCCCGGCGTGACCCAGCTGTTCCCCTAGGGGCAGATCATCAATCTCCACCCCTGGGAGTTCAACGAGGTGCCCGTGCTGCTCGGCGCGGCACTGAAAACGAACGCGCCGGTGGTCGCGCTGCACCTCACCCGCCCGCCGATCGAGATACCCGACCGGGAGACACTCGGCCTGCCGGCGCACTTCCAGGCAGCTCGCGGCGCCTACGTGGTCAGGGACCATGCCCCGCGCCGGCCTCCCGGCGGCACGCTGATCGTGCAAGGCACCAGCGCCATGACGGCCGTCCTGCGCCTGCTCCAGGAGCTGGAGCGCCTGAACGTGAAGGTCGTCTGCGCCACGAGCCCGCAGCTGTTCGCCCAGCAGCCGCAAGACTACCGCCTGCAGGTGCTCTCGGAAAGCGACCGCCTGGACTCCACCGTGATCACCACCCGGGCGCGCTGGCTCATGCACGACTGGCTGTTCACCAAGGCCGGCGAGGAGTACGCGCTTTCCGCCGACTGGGACGACCGTTGGCGCACCGGCGGGACCCTGGAAGAGGTGCTGGAGGAGGCTCGCTTGTCGCCGGCCTGGCTGCTTTCCGGCATCGAGCGCTTTGTCCGCGATCGACCGCAGCGCCTGCAACGCCTACGTTCCGCCCTGAAGTAATTGTGCTGGCAATTCCTCAGAGTCCCTGTTAGCCGCCTCCGCCTGCCGGAGTGGCGAGGGAGCGCGTTCTATAGTATAAGTAAATCAGGAAAAGCCTCGGCAGCAGGAATCGGCGTAAGGAGGCACCATGAAGCGCAATTTCCCGGCGGCCTGTGTTTTTCTCATTGTATGCGCTCGGGCAGGACAGGCTGAGGGTGTGCCGGCGCCCCAGCCTGCAAGCCCGCCGAGCACAGCCCTGGAAGTCCTGCAGCACCACATCGAGCGCAACCCACAACCGCTGGAGAATCGTAATTTCAGCAGAGGGCTCGGTCTTTTCCTTGGAGGCACCGCGGTTACAGTCGGTTGTGTCGGCCTGGCTCTGATTCCGACGTTCGAGGACTGGGGCCCGGAAGAGGAAGAAGGCCAATACTTCTCAGGCAGTCTGCTCGGCGGATTGTTCCAGGGAATGTACGTCAACATGCTGATCGGTTTTAAATTAGCCGAGCTGTTTCTGCCCGCCCCGGACCTGCGGTCCGAATACGGCTCACTCCTCGACCTGGACGAGCAGGATCGAGAGCGGCGGGCAGGCCTGATGTTGAGGAAAATAGCCGGAAGAGAAAAGAAGCGGCGGGTGACCGCAGCCTTGCTCACGCTTGTCGCTACCGCGCTGCCCGCCGGAGCCTATTACCTGGGAACGAGGGTCTGGGGGCCCAATCCCAACGTGGAACACGTCGGGCAGGGTTACATCGCCGGCATCGCCCTGGGCTCGCTATTACCCGCCTTGATGGCTTTCACGCTGGAGAGCGAAACCGAAAGGCTCGCTCAGCAGCTCGGGAGCAGGCAATGAAACGGCTCCTCGTTTTCGTCGTATTCCTGTCCTGGTCGGTCTCCGCCTGGGCGGGGGGCGCGCGGGAACAGAAGGCGGTGGCTTCGGACAGGACGCAGTATCTGGCCGCTCAGGGCGTGATCATTCCCTATCAGGAAATCAAAATCGACGAATTCATCGGCGCGCTCGACTACGATTATCCCGACCCGGATGGCGAGCTCGGGGTCAGCATCTACACGGGGCACGAGCAGGTTTCCGTCCGGAGCCAGCATGAGACCCTGCTGATCGGCGTGCAGGGCAAACGCCGCCCTTTCCAGGATTTGCTTCCCTTGAATCTCGCTCTCGTGGTGGACAAAAGCGGATCGATGCGGGAGCCCGACAAGCTGGACTGGATTAAGGAGTCGCTGACGATCCTGCTCGATACCGTACGGGACAAGGACTACGTCGCTCTGGTCGTTTTCGATGAACAGGCCCGGGTGCTCGTGCCGTCGGTGCGGATCGGCGACCCCGAGACCCGGGAGCGGCTGCGGACCGAGATCGAGGCGCTCTCTTCGGAGGGGGGCTCGAACATCGCGGAGGGGCTTAAGCTGGGGATCCGGGAGGTTGTTGCCCGTTTCTCGCCCGGGTACGCCAACCGGGTCCTGCTCCTGACCGACGGCTGGGGTAGGGCCGAAGGGGTCAGGAAATTGCTCAAGGAGCATCGGGTCCGGGGAATCGAGGTCTCGGTGATCGGCTATGGGAAGAACTTCGACGCTCATTTCGCCGAGGAGCTGGTCGACGCCGGGGGGGGAAGCTCCCGCTTCATCTCCGACCGGGAGCGCATGCAGGAGGTGTTCGCCGCGGAGCTGGCCAGCAGCACCGTCGCCCTGGTCCGGGATGTCGAGGTGAAGGTCAGCTTGAAAGCAGCTACGGTGATGGCGACGGGGGGCGCGGATCATCGAATCAACGATACGAGAACTGCCCTGACCTACACCGTTTCGACCCTGCACAGCGGCGACTACGAAACGATGCTGCTCGACGTGACCTTCCCGCCGAAGAAGCAGACCGGAAGGCGCACGGTGGCGCTCGTGGAAACCAGCTTCAGCGATCTGCAGGGGGTGAGACAGCGCCTCGAGCCTGTCGAGGTCGCGCTGGAGTTCGTGGAGACGGACAATCCGGTGGCCGGTTTTTCCGACGCCAGGGTGCTGCGGGCGGTCACCATGCTGCAGTACGCCCAGGCGCTGCAGGAGATCAGCGGCACCTATGCGTACTCTCCCCAGGCGTACGGCCCGTTCTTTACGGCCTTCCAGTTGAGAAAGCAGCTCACCAACACCCGGCTCCGCCTGGGTGAAAACACGTTCGACGACGAGCTCGCCGTCTTGGAGCAGTACATGCGCATCCTGGGCAGGCAGATCGGCCTCAAGGATCCGATTGTCGAGCAGATCATCGCGGATGAGGAAATGGCGCCCCCGGAAAAGAACCGGCCGCTCCCGGAGCACCTCGACAACCTGTTCCGCGAGCTGCTGCTGCGGCTGAAGGAGGCACCTTCCGGCAACCTCGCCGTGTGCGGCTTCAGCATGCCCGGGAGCGAAACGCCCTCCCTGCTCGATTACGTGAATGAAGCGGGGGCGATGCAGCTGGCCAAACTGGCCGGCTCGGAGTTCACGGTCGTGGAGCGCAGCAGGCTCGACGAAGTCCTCCGCGAGCAGGAATTGGCCCTCTCGGACCTGGTCGAGCCGGGGCGGGCGGTCCGCGTCGGCAAAATTCTCGCCGCCGACTATCTGGTGACCGGCACCGTGATCGCGATGTCGGAATCGGTAGTCATTTTCAGCAGGATCATCAACGTGGAAACCGCCGTAATCGAATCAGCGGCCCAGGTGATAATCCCCCGAAACGAGGAAGTAAACAGCCTGCTCTGAACGCCGGGAGTGACATCAAGCCTCGGCTAATTGGCATCCATCATCAGGATTCCTGGAAAAGAGTGAATACAGAGCTAGCCTCCTGATGTACGCGAAAACGGAATACGGCAGGGTGGCAAGCTTTTCGAGCGTACCGCGCCCTGAAAGCGCGTTTCTTATGGCCGTTGAGGATGCTTCGATGGGCATCCGCAGTACGGACTCGGTATTCAGGAAAGTGTCGACCGCGTTCAGTGCCTGCGCTCCGCGGCCCAGGAATATCGCCGAGATGGAGTTCATCCGCCCGTCATATCCGAAAATCTTCCCCTTTACACCGTTTTCAAGTTTCTGAATTGTATCGGGCTTCCCAGTCTCGGGATTGTAGCGGCTGTAGTGATCGGTTCCTGCAATGTAGAAGGAATCGACTTTTTGTCTTGGATTCAGCTGGAGGATCCTGAAGATATTGGCCTCGCCATCCAGCTCGGTGTCCAGGGCAATAGGCGAATATGCGAACAGAGGGGAAAAAAGCCGAAGCATTACCTGGCCCATTTTGTGACGAATGTTGGCACGGAGAAGGCCCGGCTTTCTAGAATCACTTCCGCTAATGACATAAATGACCTTGTCCAGTTTAAAAAGCGCCATCACTTTCAAGCCGCTGAGAAGATGCATCCAATGAAATGGGTCCGCGGCAGTTGGAAATACGCCAATCCGTAAAGGTTTGTCACACGTGGATAAATGCGGCGCTTCCTGAGACAATCGGAGATTGTGCTGAGGAAGGCTCTGGCCATCCTCAATCAAGTCCCTTATTGTCTTCAAGTGAGAGTTCGTCTCCGCATTGATTATGTCGATCAGGCCAGAGCCGCCAAATCCATCCAGGATTTCTTTCATGCTTTCCAGCTCATGAGACAGCCGATGAGCAATGCCGCAAGTGATTCGCTCAGCCAGATCAGCCCGTCTTGATCGATCGACAAGGTGCATCGAATTCGTATCCCCATTCTCTATCTTGGCTCCGTCAGCTTGCCTCATTCGCTTCTTCAGTGCACCGAAACCTTCGTTTCCGCCAGACAGTTCTGCGCTGCATGGGCTCGGCTGATCGTGAAGGTCTACGAGGCAGATCCTCTGATCTGCCGCCGCTGCGGTTCCCCCATGCAGATCCTCTGATCTGCCGCCGCTGCGGTTCCCCCATGCAGATCATCCGCCGGGTTTGGATCCCACTTCCCTCACCTGATCCCTCTCCCTCCTTGCCTTGTTTGCACGCTGCACCCCTGGGCTGCACCGCGTTCGACCTTCCAACGGGCTATCAGTCAGTAGTTGACCCTTTTGAAGCCCAGTGCAGCTTGAGCTTTCGACGGCTGGCGGCGCAGTCCCGCAGGTACAGATTGATGAGATTCTGGTAGGGCATGCCCAGTTCTGCGGCCAAGGCCTTGAAGTAGGCAACCGTGGGTCGGTCCAGGCGAATGGTGATCGGCTGTTTCAGCCGCTTCACGTAGGGGTTTTTCTCACCCTTCATCCGGTCGAAATCGTAGTGATCTCTCATGGCTCAACTCCAGTAGGCCGCGTAGGCCTGTGCCTCGGTCTCGTTGGCCTTGCGCGCGGATATGATACGAATTATCGAATCCTCAGCGCGGTAGCAGTGACAGACCACGAGTACCCTCAGGACGAAGCTCATACCGAGGAGGATGAAGCGGTCTTCATCCTCCGAGTGGTCCGGATCGAAAAAACGAATCGCGCGCTCATCCAGGAAGACCGATTGCGCCTCCTCAAATGTGACACCATGCTTACGTTTGTTCTGGCGGCTCTTCGCGCCATCCCATTCGAAGCGCAGCTCATTCATATGTACACTGTACTTATGGTGGGCTCTGATGTCAATAGCAGAGGCAGGTGCGTTGAGAAAAAAAGGAGGCGGCTGGTTGGCCGCCTCCGTAGTGGACCGATCGCGTCGCCGGCTTCAATCCTCGTACATGATGCTGCCGAACAGCTCCACGTCCGAGGGCTGGGTGCTCGGGATGGGGTAGGACACCCAGGTGTAGTTCAATAAATGCTCCCAGGTCACGTTGGAGGAGGTGGAGTTGCCCCCCCAGGTGCCGCAGCCCAGGGTCATGGACATGGGCATGCCGTTGGTCCAGGCGCCGCTGTTGGCCAGGCACTGGGGCTGGCGCACCATGATGCGGGACACCTTCACCTTGTGGGACAGCTCCCGGATGCGCAGCTCGTTGACCGTGTGGATGCCGCAGGAATGGCCTGGGCCGGAGTGGGCGGTGATGCGGTTGACGAGGTCGATGGCCTCACTGAACTCCTTGTACTTGTACAGGGTCATGGTTACCGAAAGCTTCTCGGCGGAAAAAGGGAAGCCCTTGCCGATGCCGGTCTCCTCGACCATGATGAAGCTCTTGCCTTTGGGAAGAGCGATGCCCGCCACCTTGGCGATCTTCTCGGCCGGCTGGGCCACGATCTCGCGGTTCAGGGCGCCCTTCTCGTCCCACATCCCTTTCTGCAGCTTAGCCTTCTCCTCGGCGTTGCACAGGTAGCCGCCCACCGCCTCCAGCTCCTTGAGCATTTTATCGTAGATGCCCTCCTGGATGGCCAGAGCGTTCTCGGTGGAGCAGCTGGTGGCGTGGTCGAAGGTCTTGGAGCGCATGATCTTGTCGGCCGCGTCCTTCAGATCGGCGGTCTCATCCACGATGATCAGGGCGTTGCCGGCGCCCACCCCGTGGGCGGGCTTGCCGCTGGAGTAGGCGGCCTTGACCATGGGGCCACCACCGGTAGCCAGGATCAGGTCCACCTGCTTGATCAGCTCCTTGGACTTGTCCAGGGTGGTGGCCTCGATGCCGATCACCAGGTCCTCGGGCCAGCTGTGCTTCGCGAGCACGCCGCGGATCTGGGCCATGGCCTGGTCGTTAGTCTTCTGCGCCTTGGGGTGCGGGGCCATGATGATGGCGTTGCGCGTCTTGATGGCGAAGATCGCCTTGACGAAGGGAGTGGCCTCGCCGTTGGTCACGGGCAGGAGGGCGCCGATCACGCCGATCGGCTTGGCGATCTTCATGATCCCGTTCTCCTGGTCGTGCTCCACCACGCCCACGGACTTTTTGCCTTTCAGGTCGCGCAGGGCGCCCTTGACCTTGGTCATCTGCTTCATGAACTTGTGCGGGGCGTACCCCATGCCGGTCTCCTGGGCGCAGAACTCCGTGTACGCTTTCGCAAAGTCCGGGCGCACCCCCGCCCAGGCCACGCGGGTGCACATCTCGTCCACCTGTTCCTGGGTGGCCAGCTCGATGCGTCCTTGAGCCTTGCGGGCCCGCTCGACCAGGCCAGCGATGTACTGCTGCACCTGGGCGAAGTCCTGTGTCTCTGCCATGTTCGCTTTCTCCTTTATGTTTTCTTCACCAACGTGTCGGTGTGGTTCAGCCCTTTTTCCACGATTTCGAGGATTTCGTCAATCTGCTGCCGGTTGATGATGATCGGAGGGGAGATGAAGATGTAGTCCCAGTTGCAGTACAGGTACAGGCCGTTGTCCATGAAGATCTTGGCGAGCGGCCCCGACACGTTGCGGATCGAGTCGTTGAACCCGGCCAGCGGGGCCTTGGTCTTCTTGTCCGCGACCAGCTCGATGCACGCCCACAGGCCGATGCACCGCGTGTCCCCGACCGAGGGGTGCTTCTTTTCCAGGTCCTTGAGCTTCTTCTTGAGGTACTCCCCGTTCTCGGCCGCCTGCTGGATCAGGTTTTCCTTCTTGTAGACCTCGATGTTGGCGATGCCGCAGGCGCAGGCCAGGGCGTGGCCGCAGTAGGTCAGCCCGCTGGTGAACTTGCGCTCCTGGAAGAAGTCCCAGATCTTCTTGCTCCAGATCGTGGCTCCCAGCTGCACGTAGCCGGAGGTGATGCCCTTGGCGGTGGTCAGGATGTCGGGCACGATGTCGAAATGCTCTACGGCGAACCACTTGCCGGCCCGGCCCCAGCCGGACATGACCTCGTCCACGATCAGAAGAATCCCGTTCTCGTCGCACAGCTGGCGCAGGCCCTTCATGTAGCTTTTCGGCGGAATGACGATCCCATTGGTTCCCACGATGGGCTCCACGATGATCGCGGCCACGCTCTTGGGGTTGTCGTACATGAGCTGCTCCTTGAGCACGGCCAGGGTCTTTTCGCCGCACTCCTCGTCGTCCTTGGAGCCGAAGGGGTCGCGGTAGGGGTAGGGGCCGAAGAAATGCACCACGCCGGGGATGCCCGGCTCGGCGGGCCAGCGGCGCGGGTCGCCGGTCAGGGTGATGGCCCCTGCGGTGGCGCCGTGGTAGCTCTTCCAGGCCGCGTAGATCTTGTGCCGGCCGGTGAACCAGCGGGCGGCCTTGATGGCGTTCTCGTTAGCCTCCGCCCCGCCGTTGGTGAAGAACACGTAGTCCAGGTCGCCGGGGGTGAGATCGGCCACCATGGCGGCCAGGCGGGCCTTGGGCTCGGTGCCGAATCCGGGTGCCACGAAGCACAGCTTCTCCATCTGCGCCTTCATGGCCTCCAGCACGTGGCGGTTGGAGTGCCCCAGGTTGACGTTCAGCAGGCCGGCGCAGCCGTCGATGATGCGGCGGCCGTCGGTATCGTACATGTAAATGCCTTCGGCACGATCGATCATGGTAGGATTCCAACCGCCCTGCGGCTTCCAGCTGTAGATCACGTGGGAGCGGTCCAGCTTTTGGAGTTCTTGGGTGTTCATGGTTCCTCCTGTAGCCCGACATATTGGACTGTCATTTGATATTTTAAATTACAGTTGAAAGATCATACCACGTCCCGGGGCGAGGCACAAGACCCTGCGCAGTCCGCGTACGGCCCCCCACCTTCACGTTTCGGCGCTACCAGGAGCGCCGGCCGGCACGACCCGTGTCTGGCCGTTGCTCGTCATTCAGTAGCCGCGGACGCCCAATCCTCCGGCAGGCCGCGGCTCAGGTCGGACGATAACCCTGCGCCGCCGATGCAGGCATGCGCCTTTCCGTCGAAGGTCAACCAGCGGGCGCCGAGCTCCTCGGCGAGCGCCGCATACATGGCGTCGTGGCCGGTGAGACCCAAACCGGCGAATCGGGCGGCCCGTTGAGCGACCGCCTCCGTCAGCGGGTAGCGGAGAACACCGGCTTGGAGCAGTGGCAGGATCCCTTCCTGAAAAGTTCTCCAGGGGCGCGGGTGCACCCGCAGGAGGACCGAAAACACTTCGTACCCGAACAACTCGGGCACGGCGAACAGCGCCGGCTCCTCGAGGATGCGGCGGTGGACCGCCTCGGCGCTTTCGCTGCGCTCTTCCTGGACATACCAGCGCAGCGCCACAGAGGCGTCGATGACGTACCTCAATCCGGGTAACCTCGCAGCTCGCGCAGGGTATCCAGGCTCGAACGGGGGCCGACCCGAGGGGCGCGCAGCTCGCCCAGAGCGTTCCGCCATTTCTCCTGTGCTTCCTCCGCCTGTCGGTCGATGAAACGCCGCTGGAAATCTTCGAAGGTGATCAACGCAGCCCGGACCTTCCTGCCCTTGCTGAGCAGAATAGGTTCTCCCGTCTCCTCGAGCTCCTGGAGGACCTTGCCGAGGTTGTTGCGAATCTGAAGGGCGTTCACGGTTTTCATTGCTCGTCCCCTTGACTCAGGATAGCTTCTTCCATTGCATACGTCAAGTGTCGAGGTGTATATGCACGTAGACAGGAGCAAATACCTAGCCCGCCAGCTCCTCGGCCTGCGCCACCAGCTCCTCCAGCATGCCCAGGCCTTTGCCCCAGAATCCCGGGTCCTTGAGGTCCACCCCGAGGGGCTTCAGCAGTTCCTCCGGCCAGTCCGCTCCCCCGGCGGCCAGCAGCTCCAGGTACAACGGCGGGAAGGCCTCCCCGATCTCGCGGTACCGCGCGTACAGGGCCAGCACCAGCAGCTCCCCGAAGGCATAGGCGTACACGTAGCCCGGGGAGTGCAGGAAATGCGGGATGTAGCTCCACCACAGCCCGTAGTCCTCGGTCAGCCGGACGCTGCCCCGGAACATGGCGTTCTGGGTCTGGAGCCACAGCTCCCCGAAGCGGGCCGGGGCGAGCTCCCCCTCGGCGCGGCGTGCGCCGTGGATGGCCTCCTCGAAGCGGTTCATGGCCGTCTGCCGGAACACCGTGGCGAAGCTGTCCTCGATTTTCGCCACCAGCAGCGCCAGGCGCGTCCGGGGGTCGCGCTCCCTGGTCAGGAGGCGCTGGAAAGCGAGCATCTCGCCGAACACCGAGGCGGTCTCGGCGGTGGTGAGCGGGGTATCGGCCAGCAGCAGTCCCTGGCGGCGGGCCAGGTACTGGTGGGCGCCGTGCCCCAGCTCGTGCGCCAGGGTCATCACGTCGCGCGGGCTGCCCTCGAAGTTCAGGAAGACATACGGATGCACGGTGGGCACGGCCCCGTGGCTGTAGGCCCCGCCGCGCTTGCCCGGCGCCGGCGCCGCGTCGATCCAGTGACGATCCATGAACTTGCGGGCGATGCCGCCCAGCTCCGGGTGGAATTCGCCGTAGGCCTCCTCGACCAGGCGGCAAGCCTCCTGCCATGGGAGGTGCGTGCCCGCGGCCGGCAGAGGGGCGTAGCGGTCGTAGTCGGCCAGCTCCTCCAGGCCCAGCAGGCGTTTCTTGAGGGCGTAGTAGCGGGCCACGATGTCATAGCGCCCGGTCACGGCCCGGACCAGGGCTTCGACCGTGGCCTCTTCGATCTGGTTGTCCAGGTTGCGCGCGCTGATCCAGGTGGGGTAGCGCCGCAGCCGGTCGTCGGAGGCCTTGTCCGCCAGGATATTGTTCAGGATGAAGGCGCTGGTCCGCAAATTGCCCTTCAGCCCCGCGGTGAAGGCCCGCGCGGCGCGTTGGCGCAGGGAGCGGTCCGGCCGGTACAGGCGGTTGAGCACCGCGTGCTGGGCAAGGCTCTCCCCGTCCAGCTCGTAGCGCGTGGCGCTGTGCACTTCCTCGAACAGCCGCACCCAGGCGGCCCGGCCGGTCACGGATTTCTCCGCCAGGATCTTCTCCTCCGGCTCGCTCAGCAGATGGGGACGGTAGCGGCGCGCCAGCTTGAGCCAGAAGCGGTAACGGCTCAATTCCGGGGAACTCAGCAGGGCCTGGGCCCGCTCCTCGGGGGCCTGGGCCCACTCCAGCTCCAGGAACAGCAGGCGCTGGTGCAGCTGCGCGGAGTGCTCCTGCAGCTTCGCCAGCAGGGCCCCGCGGGGCGGGTCCTCGGTGCCCGTGGACCAGTCCAGGTAGGCGAAGGTCCCAGTTCTGCCCGACTGCTCGAGGATGGACTCATACTCGGCCACCGCGGCGCTCAACTCGCCGGCGGGAAGCGAGGCCACCCTGCCCCGGTGGCGCTCGCCCAGGGCCTCGGCCTTGCGGAGCGACTCCTCCAGGTCGCTGGCCAGGCGGGGGTCCTCGCGGCCGGAGTACAGGTCGCCCAGGTCCCAGCGCACCTGTTCGGCGCCGGAGGTTTTCGTTTCGCCCATGGGGGCTACAGCTTCAGCATGCGATTGACGGCGATGCCCGAGCCGATCATCACCACCGGGATGGCGAAGCCCACGGCGGTGTGGGCGATGCCGAAGCCGATCATCAGCTCGTGGTTCCCGCTGGAGAGCACCTCCGTGGTGAGGAAGCCCATGATGATCTCGGCCAGCATCAGGCTGCCGTGCGTGAAGAAGGCGTAGCGGTGCAGGTCCTGGGGGGTGAGGCCGGGGCGATCCTTGGTCCTCATCACGATGCCGGTCACGGCGTTGTACAGGTAGAATGCCTCCCCGGCGGACAGCAGGCCCACGTGGGTCCAGCGCAGCGTCTGGTGGAAGGGGTTGGCCCAGAGGTCCCCGATGTAGGCGGCGCAGACGGAGCTGATCTGGTCCTCGTCGATGTGGTTCGCGTCGCGGTACGCGTGGCCGTCGGCGATCAGGGTGCCCCACTGCACCGCCCCGATCGTGCCGGCGGCTAGAAACAGGGAGCCGGAGGTGAAGCCGGCGATCTGGTGGGACTTCACTTTGTTGAAGCGGCGCGGGGCGGTGGCGGGCTCTGCACCCGCTGCCTCCGGCAGCGTCAGGGCGAGGGGTTCCTCCGACGCGGTGGCGCCGGCGGCGATCCAGGCGCGCAGCAGGTTCTTCTGCGTCACGGGCAGCGGCTCCCCGGGAGGCATGGAGTCGGAGGCCACCGTGGTGTACAGGGGGCTTTTTTCCGGCGACCTCGGGGTCACGCGGTCCGGGTCGGCAATGCCTTCATAGCCGGCCGCCCAGTCGTGGCAGACCGAGCAGCTAGTTTCCAGGATCTGACGGACGGTAAGGAACCCCTGGTTGGCCTCCTGGGAGGCGGCCACGAAGGGGACGGCCAGGAGCAGCAGGTAGACGAACCCTCGAAGAACCGAAATCGGGCGCATGGGCACCTCCTACAATGACCGTCGCCCCGGTGGGGCGGCTGGCCCATCGTACCACAATCGAAAGCGGCATGGTAAGATCAGGGGTATGCGCGACTGCGTGCGGCGGAAGGCGTTGCGGCAGGCCAGCGTGTACCGCCTGGAGCTGGGGGCTGTCACCCGGCGGTAGAGGCGCGCAGGGGGAGCAGGGCGTCCATCCACTTTAGAGGGCTTTCCCGGCGGAAGGGGATGCGGTACAGGCGGCCGCGGAACACAAAATGCAGCTTGTCGCCGGGCTCCACGCTTAGGGAGTCCAGCTCCGTCAGGGGTGCATCCAGGCGGATACCGGCCTTGCCCTTGAACAGCAGCCGGCGGTCGGTCAGGAAGGCCCGCCCGAAGGCGAACAGCCTGAGGCGCGGGAAGCGCCTCTCCCGAAACAGGAAGTGGGCACGGCTCACCAGGTACAGCTTCTCTCCTGGGGCCAGGCTGATCAGCGCCGAGCGGATCGGGGTCAAGGGCAGCGCCCGGATAAGCCGGTACCACTCCGCCACTGTGCGGCTTTCGCCTGCGTCCCTACCGTGTTCGTCCACCGGGGTCACCCGGCTGCGGATGTCCACCCGCCAGCAGGAGAAGCAGCTGCGGCACTCGATCTGGTTGGAGCTCAGCGGGCGCACGGCGCTCAGGCCTTCCACGGTGTGGCAGTTGGGGCAGCGGTACAGCACCTTGGGCAGCCCGGAGGCCAGCCCGGTGAAGCGCCGCCGCGGGTCGTCGATGGGCAGCTGGTAGTCGCGGATCTCGATGGCCTGGGCGATGTCGCTGAGGATCTGCTGCTCGGATTCCGGGATGCCGCTTTTGGCGTACAGGCGGTTGAAGACCATCCGCACCGGGATGCGCCGCCACTTTGAAGCCCAGCGCGGCCAAGCCAGGTAGCCGCCTTCCAGGCGGCAGGTGTATACGGGGACCTTCATGCGGCGGATCAGGCGGGCGATCGTGGGGATCAGCGGCCCGTTGGTGCCGTCCCAGGTGCGCACCCCCTCGGGGTACAGCCCGACCAGCCCGCCGCGCCCCAACACCTGCATCATGTTCTTCATGGTCTTGAGATCCGACGCGGCCTTGCGCTTGGGGAAGGCGCCGAACCAGCGCAACAGGCTGCCGAGCAGGCGCCCGCGAAACAGCTCGTCGGTGGCCACGAAGTAGACAGGACGGCGCAGCACGTCGTAGATCCAGATCGGGTCGAAGAGGGTGACATGGTTGGCCACCAGGATCCCGCCGCCGCTGCGCGGCACCAAGCGGGCGTTGACCGGCTGCAGACGGAAAAGGTACTGGATGGGCTTGCCCAGGAGGAGTATGGCCAACTGGTAGAACCAGCGGCGCACAGGGCGCACCCCCCGCGGCCGGGGCTCAAAGCTGCTCACCGAGTGCTTCCTCCACGCAGCACAATAGGGGGGCCGCCTGCGGAAGTCAAGCCGCGGTGGAACCCGCTACTGCTACTGCAGCAGCGAAGCTATTGCGGCTGGAACCCGCTCTCGCGGCAGCCCGGGCCGCGAGGCCCTCGGGCGAACAGGCCGCGCAGGGGCACCGAGTAGACCGGCTCCTGGCGCAGGCCCTCGGCCTCCAGCAGCTCGTTGGCGGCCAGCAGCGCCGAGGTGGCGGCCAGCACCAGACCGGGTATGCCCGTGCGGGGCTCCGGCCGCTCGGCGTGAAGCCCGGTGTGGAAGGCGGTGAAATCGTCGCGCACCTGCAGGTACTCGTGCAGGATGCGGGCGGGCTTGAGCTCGGGCATGTACAGGTACAGCTCCTCCAGCAGTTGGGTCCGCACGCTGCCCGGCTCGATCAGGTCGTCGGGCAGGGCGTAGGAGTGCAGCTCGAAGATCCCGCCGCCGGTCTCGCGGGCCCAGGCCGCGGAGGAGGCCTCCAGGTGGTGATAGGAGGAAATCGAATCCAGAACCCGGACCCGGTCGGTGAAAAGGAAGAAGGGTACCGTCCGCGGCAGGGGCCGGTCCAGCCACAGGCGCAGCACCGCGTACGGCCGGGAGGGTTGGAGGGAGGCCAGGCGCCGGTGCAGCACCGGGTCCTCCGCGGCCAGGAAGGGGGAGGCCGCGGCGATCCCCCGCGCGGCGCGCACGTCGGTGGCCAGGACCAGGGCGTCGAAGACCCGGTCCGCCACGGCGAAACCGGAGTCGGCCCGCTGAAGGCGCTCTACCGGGCAGCCGGTGTGGATTTCCGCACCGCGCTTTTCTAAAAATCGGCGGGCTGGGGTGAGCAGCGTCAGCTCGAAGTCATCGTCCAGCACGTCGTAGATCAGCCCCAGGTCGTTGCTCAGGAAGTAGAAATGGAAGCTCTTGATCATCTCCGCCATGGACATGTGATGGCTCTCGGCGAAGAAGGCGCGAGCAAAGGTGGTGAACACGATGCGCAGGGAAGGCGGCAGGCCGATCGCGCCGGCGAGCTCGCGAAAAGAAGTATGGTCGTAACGAGCGAAGGTCTTCTCGGGGTCGTAGGCCAGCAGGTCCAGCAGGCGGCGCGAGGCGGGGTTGCGCGCCACCTCCCCCAGCCGGTACACGCCCTTGCGGGCCATGGATAGCATATTCAGCACCGGGGTGGTGCGGATGCCCTGGAAGCTGGTGCTGCCCCGGGTGAGGGTGTCGATGCGATAGTCCTCGATCGGGATGAGCCGCTGCTGCACGCCGAGGGCCGAGAGGAAGCGGCGCAGGTTATGGTACTGCCGGAAGAAGGCGTGGAAGCCGTGCTCCAGGCTCACGGGCCAGGAGCCCACCTTGCCGCCCAGGTAGTCGTTGCGCTCAAACAGGGTGACCCGGAAGCCGCGTTCGGCCAGCAAGCAGGCGGCGGTGAGCCCGGCCAGCCCGCCGCCGACCACCGCGGCGCTGCGCGGTTGCTGGAGGCGCAGCGGGCGGTCCGTCTGGACCACGTTCAACTGGTGCAGGTAGCCGCCGAAGCGCCGCTCGACCTAGCGCTCCAGCAATGACCTCCGTCCGCTCATCAGGCACCTCCCAGGGGTATGGTTCTGCCTTTCCACCGCACCGCTTTGAACAGGAAGGTTCGGGTCAGGGAGTAAAGGAACACGCAGGCGAAGAAGAACAGGGGCAAGGGGAACAACAGGGCGGGGAGCGGGCCGTAGTTGCCCAGCCGGCGCAGCTGCCAGGCCAGGGACGCCGCGTACAGCGCGTAAAAGGCAAGACTTACGGCCAGGTGCGGTCGCCCGGGCAGCGCCAGGGCGATCAGCGTCAGCCCGAAGGCGATGAAGAACCCCGCGATCCAGCCGGCGGCCGGCAGGAGCGCGGCGAGTCCCGCGGCCCGGAAGCCGCTAGCGAGGTTCTTGCCGAAGCCCTCCACCAGGGAGCCCAGGCCCAGCGGGTACATGCGGAACTCCACGGTGCCTTCGCCGCGCAGGCAGGCCACCGGCAGGCCGGCAGCCTGGAAGCGCCGTCCCAGGGCCACGTCGTCGAGGATGGCGTGCCGCACCTCCGCGTGCCCCCCTGCGGCGAAGTAGTCGGCCCGGGACGCGGCCAGGCACGGCCCGAAGGCTCCCAGCGGCGGCAGGCGGGAGCCCAGGATGGTGAAGGCCCTCATGCCGGCCAGCACGATTAAAAGGAAGAAGGCCGACAGGCGCTCGTAGGCCCGCCACATGCGGTGGTAGGGCCAGACGGAAACCAGGCCCCCCCGCCGGCGGACTTCCGCCGCCAGGCGGGCCAGCCCGTCCGGCAGCAAGCGCACGTCTGCGTCCAGGAACACCAGCACCTCGCCGGCGGCCGCCTGGGCGCCCTGCCAGCAGGCCCAGGGCTTGCCCAGCCACCCCGCCGGGGGCGCGCCGGCCGCAATCACCCGGGCCCCCGCTCGGCGGGCGACCTCCGCGGTCAGGTCCGAAGACTGGTCATCCACCACGATGAGCTCCCGGGGCTGTAGGCCCTGCTGAGCCAGAGAGCCGAGCAGCTCGGGGAGGTTGTGCGCCTCGTTGCGTGCGGGGACCAGCACCGAAAGGGAGGGAGGCGGGCCGACAGCACCCGGGTCGGACCGGCAGCGGGGGATGCGCCAAAGCACGAACAGGCCGGCCAGCCAGAGCAGGGCGAGGAGGAACGCCCAAACCATGCTGTCTAGCCTATCGGGGCGGTGGCTACCGGTCAAGTTGACCGGCGGCGCCCTGCGGCAGTATGTTTCGCCCCTATGCGACGCACCCGTTTGAGCCTGGCGTTCCTCCTGGTCCCGCTCCTGCTTTCCGCACAGGCGGGTCCGGTGCAGGAAGCGCTGGAGCGGGCCACGGACGCCTTCTTCGACCAGTCCTTGCAGGCCGTGGAGCTGCGCCGCCTCCTGGAGGCGGGCCGGGAGGCCTTCGCCGGCTTGGCCGACCCCTGCCTGCGGGATTACTGGCTGGCGCGCGTGGAGTACCTGTCCGGTTTCGTAGAGCGCGGCGACCGGCGCGAGAAGGAGGCCCAGCGGCGCTTCCAGGCCGGCCTGGCTTTGGCCGAACGCGCCGCCTCCTGTCCCGGGCTCGCTGACGGCCTGCGCCTGCAGGCCGACCTGATCGCCCAGCTCATTCCGGCGAGCGCCAAGGCCCGCCTGACCCTGGCCCTGTACTTCCTGAATGCCCCGGCCATTGCCGGCGGCAGCGACGCGGAAGCCCTGCGCATCCTGCACGAGCTGGAGGGGCGGGAAGAGCTGGAACGCCCGGACCGTTTCGGCGTGCTGACCTGGCTGGGCCTGGCCTACCAGGGCCGCAAGGACCCCGAACGTGCGCGGCTGTTTTTCCGGCGCGCACAGGAGGTATACCCGGGCAACACCTGGGTGCGGGAGCTGGCCGCCTCCCTCTAGCGGCCCAGGCGGCGGAAGGCCGCCCAACGCTCGCCTGCCCGCACCTGTCCCGCCACCAGCAGCCGACCCGGGCTTTTTTCCTGTGCCGCCCGCCCGGCCTGGTCCAGCAGGCCGGTGACCCTCTCCTCTATCCAGCCGCTCCCCGGGTAGGACCCCGGCCCTGCCTCCAGGCAGCGGTCGAACTGGAACAGGGCTTCCGGGCGCTGATCCTCGTAGAACTCGCAGCGGATGGCCAGGGGCAGGATCCCCACCGGGGCGCCGTGCTCGCGCAGGATGCGCTCCAGGCCGGGCCGGAAGCCCAGCGGCCGCGCCGAGGGATGCCGCATCACACCCTGCGGAAACAGGCACAGGGCGTTGGCCGGTTCGCGGAGCACCGAGGCCGAGTAGGCCAGGGAGGCGGCCACTTCCCCGATGGAGCCCGGCCGGATGCCGAAGGCTCCGATGCGCCGGAAAAAGCGGAAGCGCGCGAGCTGCTCCTCCAGCATCATCAGATGCAGGCGCCGCCCGAGCAGCAGGCGGTTGAGTATGAAAAGGAAGAAGCCGTCCCACCAGGTGCTGTGGTTGGGCACGATCAGCAGGGGCAGCCCGCGCGGCGGGGAGGGCGGCTCCCCCAACAGGCGCAGCGCGTGGAAGTGCCGCCGCAGCAGCCGGGTGATGTAAGGCGTGAAAAGGGCTTCCGCCCAGGGGTCGTGCCGCGCGGTGATCATGCCCCCCGATTCTGGTGTCAAAGCTCCCTGCTGTCCAGCGATTGGTCATCCCTTCGCTGCGGCTGCCAACGAGCTTGCCCTTCCCCGATAGTTGCAGTAAGGTTACTAGAAATACGGCCAATGCGCCGGCGAAGGAGAGAGCATGAAACGTCTGAGTGCAATCCTGCTGCTGCTGGTCGGGGCTGCAGGGCTGCTGTTTGCAGCAAGCCAGGAGCAGGATGTCGTGTACCTCAAGGACGGCAGCGTCCTGCGCGGGACGATCATCGAGCGCCAGAGCTATCCAACCGAAAGCATCACCCTCAGGACCGCCGACGGTCTGGACATCCCCATCCCCATGGATAAGATCCAGCGCATCACCCGGGAAACGACGGAGGGCGCCGTCACGGGCGGGCTGCCTGCTGTGGAGGTGGATCCGCTCGGGCTCTACGCCTTCGAGGTCAACCTGCTGGGCTTCCTGCAGTTTGGACCCTTCGCGCGTTTTCATTTCCGCGTGGGCGACGAGCTGACCGTGGCGCCCCACGTGCGCGTGGGCTACGCCGGGCTATTGGGCTGGGTGCTTTTCGACAACCCGGACATCGGCGTGGGCACCTCTGTGCTGGGGTTCTTTCCCGCGGGACTCGGGAACAATAAAATTTACGCCGGGGGCTTCGCCGAGGTGTCGCTGAACCTGGAGGAGAATATTGTCATCACGGCCGGGGCCAACGCCGGCTACCGATTCCGCTTCCCGGGCGGGCGCTACTGGAACGTAGGCGGCTTTGCCGGGATGTTCTACGACACCTGGTACGAGACGCTGAACTTCTTCGGCATGGTGGAGCTGGCCTGGGGCAAGGAGTTCTCGTGAAACGCTCCGAGATCAACCGCTACATGAAGCAGACCGTGGACCTGCTCCGCAAGGCCCGCTTTTACCTGCCCCCCTTCGCCTTCTGGTCTCCGGAGGATTGGCGAGGCAAGGGACCGGAGTGCCGGGAGATCGTGAGGCAGCAGCTGGGCTGGGACATCACGGATTTCGGGCTCGGGGATTTCGAGGCGACCGGCCTGATCCTGTTCACCATCCGCAACGGCACCCTGGAGGAGCTCGGCAAGCCGGGCGGCAAGACCTACGCGGAGAAGATGCTGATCGTCCGGGAGCGGCAGGTCACCCCCACCCATTTTCACTTTCAGAAAATGGAGGACATCATCAACCGCGGCGGGGGCGAACTGGTGATCCAGCTGTGGAACTCCACGGCGGAGGAGGGGCTGGACGGCACCGAGGTCAGCGTCAGCTTGGATGGCGTGCGCAGGACGGTCAAGGCGGGGGACACCGTGACCCTCCTGCCGGGGGAGTCCATCTGTCTGCCCGCGAGGCTGTACCACAAGTTCTGGGGGCGGGAGGGCAAGGGTACCGTGCTGGTGGGCGAGGTGAGCCGGGTCAACGACGACTACGTGGACAACCGCTTCCACGAGAAGGTCGGGCGCTTCGCCCAGATCGAGGAGGACGAGCCCCCTCTACACCTGCTGTACGACGACTACAAGCGCTACTATCGCTTCGCCTGACCGCAGGCCGCCGGGTGGCCGGGCTGGCGGATCCGGTCCAGGGGGTAATAGTTGACAATCCAGATAATAAATAAGTAAGTTTGAGAACAGGTCGCACGTGAAGACCGCCTGCCATGGCCAAGCTCCTGAATGAAATCGAGTGGGGGGAGCCTCTTCTGGCTCCCGCTGCGAACACCCAGTATGAATCGCAGCTCATCAAACGGCTGAGCCCGTGGCTCAGCGCTACACTGGCTTCGCTATCCGAACCGGAGAAAGTCGCCTACGCTCCCCTGAAGCTCATGGGCGTGGCGTATTTCGTGGCCTCCCAGGAGAACGCCTGCCGCTACTGCTACGGCACAGCCAGGGCGCTCATGAAGATCTGGGGCTACAGCGAGAAGCAGATCCAGGATTTGGAGCACGAAGCGAGCCTGGCCGGCGGCCTGACCCGGAAGGTAGTGGAGTTCGCCCGCAAGCTGGCTAAGTCCAACCCTTCCCCGGCCAGGGAGGATCGTGAAGGCCTGCTGAGGGAGGGTCTGAGCCCGGAAGCAGTCTCTGAAATCGCCGCCTGCGTGGTGAAGGCCTGTTTCGCGAACCGGATGGCCACCTTTATGGCTCTCCCGCCCAACCAGGCCATGGAGAACCTCCCGGACAGCTTTCTCGGCAGGGTATTCGGTTTTTTCTTGAGGAAACAGATGGTGCCTCGCCGGGCTCCCCCTCCGCAAGGGTACCGCAACGAGGGTCCCTGTGCCGCGATCATCGCCGCGGCGGGGAGGACCCAGATCGCGGCCTGGCTGCGCCGCCTCACGGACGGCTGGCTGGCCTCGCCGCTGCTGCCCAACCGCAGCAAGCTGCTGATGCTGGCCGTGATCGCCAAACAGCTCGGCTCCCAACTGTGCGAGGAGGAAACAGCGCGCAGTCTCGGCCGGGAGGGTCTTGCGGCGCAGGAGATCGCGACGATCCTGGCGACACTGAGCTCAACGAGCCTGTCGCCGCTGGAGGTGACGCTTCTGCGCTGGACCCGGGAAACCGTGTGGTATGAGCCTCGGGTCATCCAGAACACCACGCGCCGGCTCCTGGCCGAGGTGGGCGAGGAAACAACCCTCGAAGCGGTCGGCACCGCGGCGGTCGGCAACACCCTGGCCAGGCTCTCCCTGGTGAGGCAGTGAGCCAGGCGCTGGCGTTCGCCCTGCCCCTCGCTGCCGCCCTCCTCGCCGCCGGAACCCTCGCTGCGGCAGTGAGCTCTCTGAAGAGAAAGAACGCGATACTCGGCCGGCGGCTGGAACAAAGCGCGCAAGAGCTCGAAGGGCTACAGCGGTCCTTCGCCCGCTTTGCCCCGGCCGCGCTGGTCGAGAGGATCGTCTCCGACGGCCTGCTGTCGGGAGGCGAGCGGCGGGAAGTGACGGTGCTGTTCGCCGACATCCGCGGGTTCACTCACCTCAGCGAAGGCCTGGACCCGGGGGTGGTGATCGAGATGCTGAACGGCTACTTCCTGCAGATGTCCACGACAATTCGGTCGCACCACGGTCATGTGCTCCGGCTGATGGGCGACGGCATCATGAGCGTGTTCGGGGCTCTGGAGGGCAACCCCTGGCACGTGCAGGACGCGGTGGAAGCGGCGCTCGACATGCGCGCGGCCCTGGGGCGCTACAATGAAACTCTCCACGCCCGCGGGCTCCCGCAGCTAGGGTTCGGCATTGGTATCCATTGCGGCACGGTGGTGGCCGGGCTGGTGGGCAGCGACGAAATGCAGGAGTTCACCGTCATGGGTGATGCGGTGAATATCGCTTCCCGGGTCGAGGCGCTGACCCGGCAGTTCCAGGCAGACATCCTGGTCACGGACGAGGTCCGCAGCCGGCTGGGGGAGAGGTTCCGGATGAGCCGGCAGCCGGCGGTGACCATCAAAGGTAAATCGCTTCCCATCGTCACCTGGTCTGTCCTGAGTTGAAACTCTTTGGCCGGATGCCTATATTCAAATAAGCTTACTAATTAACTAAGATTTTTAGCACCCGCAGCTGTACCGCTTAGTTTTAGGGAGGACACAAATGGCCAAGCCAGTCATTCTGACCGTGGACGACGAGGCGGGAGTACGCAGCGCGATCGAGCGGGACTTACGCCAGCATTTTTCGGCTGACTACCGGATTCTCAGCGCCCCGTCGGGCGCGGAAGCTCTGCAGGCGGTGCGGGAGTTGAAAAGGCGCAATACCGCGCTGGCGCTCTTCCTGGTGGATCAGCGGATGCCCTCCATGAGCGGCACCGAATTCCTGGCGGAAGCGATCAAGTTCTACCCCGAGGCGAAGCGCGCGCTGCTGACGGCCTATGCCGACACGCAGGCGGCGATCACCAGCATCAACCAGCTCAGCCTGGACTACTACCTGATGAAGCCCTGGGACCCGCCGGAGCAGCTGTTGTACCCGGTGCTGGAGGACCTGCTCTCGGACTGGTCGGCCGGCCACCAGCCCCCGTTCGAAGGCATCCGGGTGCTGGGCACCCTCTGGTCCGCCAAGAGCCACGACGTGAAGGACTTCCTCACCCGCAACCAGATTCCCTACCAGTGGCTGGACGTCGAAAAAGCCCAGGAAGCGCAGGCGCTGCTGCAGACCCTCGATGGTCAATCCCGGCTGCCGGTGCTCGCCTTCCCGGACGGCAGCGTGCTGTCCGACCCGGATCTGCCGACCCTGGCGCACAAGGTGGGCCTGCAGACCAAGGCGGTGCGCCCCTTCTACGATTTCATCATCATCGGCGGCGGGCCGGCCGGCCTGGCCTCCGCGGTCTATAGTGGCTCGGAGGGCTTGCGCACGGTGCTGATCGAGAAGGAGGCCACCGGGGGACAGGCCGGCACCAGCGCGCTGATCGAAAACTATCTGGGCTTCCCCAAGGGCTTAAGCGGCGCGGACCTCGCCCGCCGGGCCACGGCCCAGGCCAAGCGCTTCGGGGTGGAAATCCTGATCGCCGAAGCGGTCGGGGTGCGCGTGGAGGACCCTTATCGGTACGTACGGTTGAGCGACGGCACCGAGCTGAGCTGCCATGCCCTGCTGATCGCCACCGGGGTATCGGTCCGGAAGCTGGAGGTGCCGGCGGTCGAACAGCTCACCGGCGCGGGCGTGTACTACGGCGCGGCCTTGACCGAAGCGGTTCACTACCAGGGGCAGGAGGTGGTCGTCGTGGGGGGCGCCAACTCCGCCGGCCAGGGAGCGGTGTTCCTGTCGCGCTTCGCGAAGACCGTTTACCTGGTGATCCGCGGCGAGTCGCTCGACTCCGGGATGTCCGCCTACCTGGTGGATCAGGTCACGGCCACGAAGAACATCCGGGTGTTGAATCGAAGGGAAGTGACCGAGGTCCGGGGCAGTCCGCGGCTCGAGGCGGTTCAGCTGACCCACCGGGACAGCGGCGAGGTGCAGGAGCTTGCGGCCGCCGCCATGTTCGTTTTCATCGGCGCCGCGGCCCACACGGAGCTGGTGACCGGGGTTGTACAGCGCGACTCCGCGGGCTTCATCCTGACGGGCAGGGACCTGCTGAGCGACGGCAGGTGGCCCAAGGGCTGGGGCCTGAAGCGCGACCCATTTCTCCTGGAGACCAGTGTGCCGGGGATTTTCTCGGCCGGGGATGTGCGGCACATGTCGGTCAAGCGGGTCGGGGCTGCGGTGGGCGAGGGCTCCGTGGTGATGGCCCTGGTCCACCAGTACCTCGAGTCGGTATGAAGGAACCCCAGGCTGCCGGGACCTTCAGCTTTCTGGCAAAGATACCTCTGTTCAGGGGGTTACCCGCCGACGACTTGAAGCGGCTGTGCGCCCTGACCCAGCAGGTCAGCCTGCCGGCCGGAGGAGTGGTCTTCGAGCAGGGCAGCCCCGGCGATTTCGCCTACGTCATCAAGGAAGGGCAGATCGAGATCAGCCGGTTTTCCGATGGCCGGCAGGTGCCGCTGGCCCGCCGGGGACCGGGAGAGGTCATCGGCGAAATGGCGCTGCTGGAGGAGGCGCCTCGGATGGCTACGGCCCGGGCGCTCACCGCCAGCGTCCTGGTGGCCATCGGCCGCGAGCAGCTGGACCAGCTGCTCGCCTCCAGCCCTTCCGCCGCGCGCGCCATCCTGGGCACGGTCATGACCCGCCTGCGCGAGACGGAGACGGCGCTGCGGCAGAGCGAAAAAATGGCCCAGCTGGGCACCATGACCGCGGGCATCGCCCACGAGCTGAACAACCCCGCCGCCGCCGCGATTCGGGGCGCGCTGCAGCTGCGGTCGGCGCTGGCGGAGCTGCTGGCGGGGCCGATCCGCATCGCCAGCCTGCAGCTCTCGACGGCCCAGCTTGCGCAGCTGCAGCAAAGTCTCACGGAGGCGGGTGCGCGGGCCCGGCGCCCCGAAGGCCTGAGCGTCCTGGAGCGGGGGGACCGGCAGGAGGCGATCGAGCGGTGGTTTGCAGAGCGGGGTCCGGCGGGCCTGGAGCGGCTGGCAGGCGAACTGGCCGAGCTGGGCCACGGTCCGATGCAGTTGGAGGAGTTGGCCCGCGTGTACTCGCCCCCCCAGCTCAAGGAGCTGCTGCCCCTGCTCTGCGCCGTGTCCCAGGCCCACGCTCTCCTGGAGGAGGTCGCTCATGGGGCGCGGGAGATCGCCGATATCGTCAAAGCGCTGAAAAACTACGTCTACCTGGATCAGGCTCCGGTGCAGGAGGTGGACGTGCACGAAGGCCTGGAGAACACCCTGATCATCCTGCGGTACAAGCTGAAGAACGGGATCACGGTCCAGCGGGACTTCGCGACGCAGCTTCCCCGCATCCAGGCGCACGGCAGCGAGCTCAACCAGGTCTGGACCAACCTGATCGACAACGCTGCGGACTCTCTCGGTGCCCAGGGGGAAATCGTGCTGCGCACCCGCGGCGAAGGGGATTGGATCAGCGTGGAAGTCGAGGACAACGGGCCCGGTATCCCGGCGGAGGTCCACTCCAAGGTCTTCACGCTTTTCTTTACCACCAAGCCGCCGGGCAAGGGCACGGGCCTGGGGCTGCACACCACCTACAACATCGTGCGCCGCCACGGCGGCACCATCGATTTTCGATCCCGACCCGGAAACACCGTATTCACGGTGCGGATTCCGGTGAACTTTCAACGTCAAGGAGATTGAACATGGCAGAACTGGCAAAGGACATGACCGTCGAGCAGGCCTGGGAAATGATCATGACTTCGGGCCGGGAATACACCCAGATGGGCAGGATGCGGCATTTGCTGAAGTTCCTGCCGCGGAACCCCCGCTGCCGGATCTGCAACGCTCCCTTTGAAGGGCTCGGGGGAGCGCTGGTGAAGCTGTTCTACGGGAAGCAGCCGGCGCGCGCGAACCCACTGTTCTGCAACGACTGCGAGGTCTTCGCCAGCAAGTATCCCGGCGGCGCGGAGATCGAGCTGGCCATGGTGTTCGCCGATATCCGCGGCTCCACCGCCTTGGCCGAAAAACTCGGTTCCCGGGAGTTCAGCAGGCTGATCGACCGCTTTTTCCGGGTGGCCACCGACGTGCTCATCCACAGCGACGGGCTGATCGAGAAGCTGATCGGGGATGAGGTTACGGGCCTGTACGTCCCGGGATTCGCCGGCCCGCAGTATACGCGGCGGGCCGTGCAGGCTGCGCGACAACTGCTGGAGGCGACGGGACATGGCAGCACCGCAGGCCCCTGGGTTCCGGTCGGGGTGGGAGTACACCATGGAAAGGCGTTTGTCGGCGCCGTCGGCTCGAAAGATGGCATCGTGGATTTTACGGCGCTCGGGGACGCGGTGAATGTCACCGCCCGCCTGGCGTCGGTGGCCGGGCCGGGAGAGGTTCTGGTGACGGAAGAGGCGATCCTGAAGGCGGGTCTTGAGCCGGACGGTCATGAGCGGCGCCTTCTGAATCTCAAGGGGCGTAATGCCCCCATCGCTGTTCGGGTATTTTCGGCAGCCGGCTGAGCCGCGGTGGACCAGGCACCGCCCTGACCTCACGAGCGCCTCCAGACTGATAGTGCTGGCAAACCACACAGCTTCCTGCCGAGGGGGAACCCACTGCCAGCCGCGTGCAGCCGGGCATTCAACCGACTGATCCCGGTGTGCTTTCCCGGAGGTGGTGGATTGTTACCACGCCGCGATCCAGATGTCATTCGTCGGGACGGGGGTTCCTTGTCGTCGTAGCTGCAGAAACAGCCTGGCGTAATGATGGGTCGTATTCTTGTCCGCGCAAACACACTCCCCGCGCGGGCGGTTGAATGCGCTCGGCTTCCCGGAAGCGTTCACCGACCTCGGGGACGCCCAGGCAGAAATCCTTGCAGCGGTTGGTGTCGATCGGGGTTCTCACTTCCACAGGTTCTCATACTCACGGTCCAAAGCCTCGATGGCCGCCTCGTTCAGGCTTTTCGCCTCGCGGCGGGCACTGTCGCGCAGCATGCTGCTCACCGCGGGAGGGACTCCCCGTACCGTATATTGGCTGCCGTGCTTCTTTTTCGTGCCGGCATCATGAGCACTTCGTGCAGGTATAATCAAGCAGGATACGAACCGGTACACTGGTCAGGTTTTTTTGCAGTTTTCGCTGGAATCAGCTACAATACTAGAACATCGCTGCTCTGCACCCGGTCAACTGCAGCCGTTGCGTGACACATCCATGCTATATGCACCCCAACCCCAAGGAGTTCGGCCATGAAAATTCGCAACGCCTGGATGTGCACGGCCCTGGTCGTTTTGACTGCGCTGATTCTCGTCACCGCCGGCAGCTGCCTCATCCTGCCCCGAAAAGCCTTTCCCAAGACCACAGGCGCGGTCAGCCTGGAAGGCCTGCAGGCACCGGTGGAAATCCTGCGGGACAAGTACGGGGTCCCGCACCTCTACGCGCAGAGCTCGGAGGACCTGTTCTTCGCGCAGGGGTACGTGCACGCGCAGGACCGCTTCTGGCAGATGGAGTTCTCACGGCGGACCGCCGCAGGCAGGCTGTCCGAACTGTTCGGGAAGAAGCTGCTGGAAACGGACATCTTCCTCCGCACGCTCGGTATCACCCGCATAGCGCAGGAGGAGTACCGGCTGCTCGACGATGAGGCCCGCCGCTTTCTCGACGCCTACGTGGCTGGCGTCAACGCCTACATCCGCGGCAAGGAACCCGGCGAGCTCGCCCTCGAGTACTCGCTGCTGAAGCTGACCGGCACCGATTTCCAGGTCGAGGAGTGGAAACCCGAGCACAGCCTGACCTGGGCGAAAATGATGTCCTGGACCCTCTCCGCCAACATGGACATCGAGCGCCTGCTGCTGGAGCTCATGAGGACGGCCGGCGTGAAAGGGGTGCCCGGCTTCTTCGCGCCGTACCGGGAAGACATGCCCTATATCCTGTCCGAGGAGGAACTGGGCATCGGCCGCGCCCCGCTGTCTCCGGAGTCCGCCTTCCCCCTCTTCCAAGGGGGGGACGACGGGGTCGGCACCAACAGCTGGGTCCTCTCCGGCAAACTGACTACGACCGGCAAGCCGATCCTGGCCAACGACACCCACCTGGGCGTGCAGATGCCCTCGATCTGGTACGAGGTAGGCCTGCACCTGGCCGAACCCTCTCCGGGGTCATTCCAGGTGCGGGGATTCTCCTTTCCCGGCTACCCGGGCGTGATCATCGGGCACAATGACCGCATCGCCTGGGGCATCGGCGACTTCTCCGACGACGTGCAGGATCTGTACGTCGAGAGAATCAACCCCGAGAACCCGAACCAGTACCAGGTGAACGGCTCCTGGGTGGAGATGCAGCGGGTGCACGAACGCATCGACATCCAGGGCGTGCGGGAGCCCTACGTCCACGTGGTGCGCAGGACGCGCCACGGCCCGATCATCAGCGACCGCGGCGGGTACAAGTCGCTGGAGAGCTTCGGGTTCACCCCCGGCCTGTCGTTCCCTGACAACCTCCAGCTGTCGGCCATTTCCCTGCACTGGACGGCGTTGCAGCCCGGGAAGTTGCTGATGGCCATTTTGGACCTGGACCGGGCCCGAAACTTCCAGGAGTTCCGCGACGCCCTGAGCCAGTGGGACGGACCGGTGCAGAACATCACCTACGCGGACGTGGAGGGCAACATCGGCTACCAGTCCGCGGGTTGGCTCCCGATCCGGGCTGCGGGCGAAGGCCGGGCTCCGGCGCCCGGTTGGACCGACGAGTACGAGTGGACCGGGTTCATCCCGTACGAGGAGATGCCTTCTTTATTCAACCCCGAGAAAGGGTTCATCGTGGCGGCCAACAACCCCGCCGCCGGTTCCGCCTACCCCTACTACCTGGGGTCCTACGGCGTCTACGGATACCGGGCGCGCCGGATCATGGAACTGATCGAGCAGGACAAGGACGGGATTTCGGTCGAGGATGCCAAGGCCATGCAGGCGGACACCTTCGACCAGGCGGCGTTCGAGATCAAGAAATACCTGGAGGGCCTGGATCTGAAGGAGCAGGAGGTCTCGACCTACCTGCAGGAAAAGGAACCGGGCAAGAAAAAGGCACAGAAAAAGAGAGCCGAGCTCCGGAAGCAGGTGGAGGAATCACTCGATCCGGCCCGGCAGCGGCTGCTCGCCTGGGACGGGCGAATGGACCGTAAGAGCCCGGAAGCGGCGCTGTACGGGTTTTTCTTCCTCGCCCTGATCGAGGAGACCTTCCGCGATCAGTACCCGAGCGAGCGCTGGCTGCAGGTCAACCAGGAGCGGGCCCAGAACGCGCTGTATTTCCTCCTGGAAGATCCTGAGAATCCCTGGTGGGACGATGTGCGCACGCCCGATCTGCGCGAAACCCGCGACTACATCCTGGCGCGGGCTTTCCGCAAAGCCCTGGCGGCCGGGATCGAGCGGCTCGGCGAGAAGATCGACAAGTGGGAGTGGGGAAAGATCCACACTATTGAGTTCCGCAACGCGACCCTGGGGGAATCCGGCATCAAGCTGATAGAGAATATCTTCAACCGCGGGCCGGTAGCCACCCCGGGGGGTACCACCACGGTCAACGCCGCCAAATGGAAACTCAGCGACCCCTTCAAGGTAGACTGGATCCCGGCCATGCGGGCCGTCATCGACTTAAGCGACATCGGGAGTGGCTTCCTGATGCACGTCCCGGGTCAGAGCGGACACTCGCGGAACCGCCACTACGACGACTTCATCAAACCGTGGCGGGACGTCCAGTACCACCCCAGTCTGTATGCGCGCGAGGACGTGGAAGCCAATCGGCAGGCGAAGCTGGTGCTGAAGCCGGCGCCGTAGATCGGCAGAAGGCCTGAGTCGAGGGGTGCGCGTATTCTACAAGGCTGCGATTCGGATCACCGCGGCATCGTCCCGTTGCACGGTTCGATGGTATCGGACCGCAGGAAGCCCGAAGAGCATGGGATAGTAGAAGTGGTCCGGCGGCAAACCCAGTAACTCCTTGAGCTGCGGTACCGCCTCCAGCAGTGCCTTGAGGAACCCGCACCACACCGTTCCCAGCCCGGCGGTGTTGGCCAACAGCTCGAAGTAGGCCAGGGCCAGAACGACATCCACCTGGGCGCTGACCTCTTCCCGCGGCGCCGAGACAAACAGGGCGTGCGGCGCGGTGCGGAAAATGATGTCGGGCCCTTTTCCCAGGAAAATCGGGACGATATTTTCCAAGAACCAGTCACTCTGAGATATCCGTTTCGCGACCCCCGCCGCCAAAGAGCTCCTCGCCTGTTCCTGCAGCCGCCGCATGACTTCCCCGTCCGCGAGCACCGTGAATGTCAGCTCCTGCCGGTTCGACCCGGTGGGCACGTTGGCCAGGGCTTTCAGGAGCCTCTGGATAAGACCGGGATCTACATTCTCATTCCTGTATCGCCGGACGCTGCGGCGCCCCCGCACCAGCCGCAACATGGACTCAAGCGATGGAATGCCGTCCGGGTCGAGGGCTTCGCTTCCGGCCGGGTTTCGATCATGAATCGAGAGCGCCCCGGTTGGGCAGACCGCCAGACAGTGCTGGCAGCGGATGCAGGAGCGCTCGTTTTCGATCCTGATCGAGGGCAGCGTGTCTCCGTCCTGCTCAATGATGCCCGTGACGCAGTCCTGGGCGCACCCCCCGCAGCGGGTGCAGAGTTTTTCCGACACCACGAAATTGAGCATCGCTACCCCTTATCGAGTCCGGTTGTCCGGATTATTTACGCACATCTATGCAGATGAGCTCCCCAGCGTAGTTGCGACAGTAGATCCTGCCGTTGCAGAGTACCGGCGGCGTGTAGAACCTGCGGATTGTTTCTTCTCCCCTGAGCACATCGGCCTTGGAGATCAGCTTGAAACCTGCAGGAGAGGCCTCGGCGATAAACAGGATCCCTTGGTCATTCAGGACGATCAGCTTTCCATCCGCCGCCATGAGCGAGAAGACCCCCTTTCGCGGCGGCTCACCCAGCGTGTCCTGCCACAGGAGCCGGCCCGTCTCCAGCTCCAGGCAGCGAAGCGACGCGGGTGGGGATATTGCGCCCGGACCTCCATGACACCCATAAAGATAACCATCGACCAGGACTGGGTTGGTCGTGTCCGTAACCAGATCCGGGCTCGTCCAGAGCACAGCGGGACTGGCGTCCGTCATTCGGAGCAGCAGGCTGGCCCGGGTCTTTTTCTGCACAAAATCGCCATCCACGTAGATCTTATTGCCAATCACGAGCGGATCGGCTTCGAGACATCCGAAGTAGAGCTCCCAGGGGTGGCGCCATAGCAAATCACCCGTTTTTGCGTTCACGGCATGCAGACCTGCATAGCTGGAAATCAGGGCATACCGTTCGCCGCCATGGGAGAAGAGTACTGGGGTCGTGTACTCTGTGCCTGTCGTAGCTGCCGGCTCATATGTAGGAAAGCCATTCGGGGGTTTGGCACTGCCCCAAACCATCTCCCCCGTGTTCTTATTCAGCGCCATCCCGTAAGTGTTGGCGGTTACGATCACCACCTTCTCTTCGATTACCAATGATCCAGCGAAACCATAGAACGGCTCCACAGCGCCATAATCGCCGACAATGTCCTTCTTCCAGCGGAGCTTTCCATTTTGAGCGTTCAGGCAGAGCAGAATGCCTTCTTTGCCCAGAGTGTATACTGAGCCTGCGTCGACCGTCGGAGTCGACTGAGAATCATCCAGGCTTTCGAAGGAATGTTTCCAAATCGTTTTTCCGGTTTCGGCGTTCAAGCAACAGACGACATTACTGTCTTCTTTCAATCCCATGGTATATATGCGGTTGCCCTTGATGGCCACGTTGGAATAACCTATCCCCACGTCCGCCTTCCACAGCACGCGGGGACCGCCGGCCAGCGCATTAGGATTCCAATTCGTCTCCTGGGAAATCCAATTCGCGTTCGGACCACCCCACCGCGGCCAGTCGAACCCCTGGCCTCCCTTTGGAGCGTCGCAGCCGAATAACAGCACCGCCACGAGAACGACGAACATCGCTTTCAGGGTTTTCATGGCGCCCTCCTTTTCGATTTCGCAGGAGCAACCCCGAGGTGGAGCCCCAGTATAGCATGTTCCTTGATGGCCGAACCGGTTTCCGCACTGTATAGGGCAAACTTGCTTCGCCCAAACACTCCCGAAGTGGCCCCGTTGACGCTGCCAATGGAGTTTCACCTTCCGCCTCGCGGCAGGCAGCTGCTGCGCCGCTATGGCCTGTATTCCTCCCGCGGCCGCGGGGGATCCCACTGCGATTCAGGGGGTAACCGCCAGCGAACGCAGGAAGGCTGGGGCGCGTCTTCTGGCCATGAATCCGACCACCAGCCGCGTGCATCCGGGCAGAATCCAGTATGGTTGCGGGACTGAAGGCTATTAAGCCGACTATCACTTGATTATTTCGCTGATGTTGTATCAATATCAGTACATATCGATGCCGACCAAGAAATATTGGTGGATTCCGCAGTGGACGCGTCGAGCGGTCTGGAAGGCGCTCCATAAATACCTCATTACCAAAGATCGAAACCTTCGACTTTCCGTGTTGAACCACGGGTATGCCGATCTGGATCCCGGGGCGGAATCCATCGAGCTGCCCGATGCGGAGGAACCGAACCGCTACGGCCTACAGCTGTACCATCGTGTCGCCTCGGCAATAGGCCTGGGAGGAAAGGAAATCCTGGAAGTGAGCTGCGGCCGGGGCGGCGGCGCCCGCTATATCGCCAGCCGCATGGAACCCAAAGCCTACGTCGGCCTCGACCAGTCGGTCCAAACTACGGAGCTTTGCCGCCGTGTCCATGCCGTACCCGGACTGAGCTTTGTTACCGGCGATGCCCAGCGGCTGCCCTTCGCCGATTCCTGCTTCGATGCGGTCATCAACATCGAAGCCTCCGGCAACTACGGGGACATCTCCATGTTTCTGACAGAGGTGGTCCGGGTCCTCAGGCCCAAGGGGCACCTGCTGCTCGCGGATTTCCGGGAGCCCGCGAATCTGCAGCTTTTGAAGCAGCGGTGTGCCGAGGCGGGACTGGCAATTATCGAGGAGCAAGACATCACCCCGAATGTCCTCCGCTCCATGGATCTGGACCACGAGCGCAGGGTGAGCCTGATCCTGGAGCTCGTTCCGCAATTAGCCGCCAAAGCCTTTCGCCACTTCGCCGGCGCCAAGGGAACCGGTGTATACCGGGCCTTCGCAGCGGGTAAGATGCTCTACTACCGCTTTGTATTTCAAAAGATCTAGGCGGTCACGCAGTGGTCAGGGTCCAAAGAAAGCAAATTGAAGAGATCCGGCTGGCGCTGAAGAAAAAATACCGAAAGCTGTTCCTGCAGAGTGGCGAAGCCAAGCTGTTTCGAGCTTGCATGGATGATTACATCTGTACGCGAACGGAGCGCTCGGTGCGCATCGCTGCCAGGATCATTGCCTTCCTAGCCGGACTCCTCTTTACCCGGCTGATTGTCAAGGGGAAAGAGCATCTGCGGGGGATCGATCAAACTACCGGTCACACCGTATACCTGTTTTCCCCAAGCCACAAAAGCAACCTCGATTCCTACCTGGTGGGGCTGGTTCTCCTCAAATACCGGAACGTGGAATTGCCCTTCTTCGTGGCTACGCAGATGCTCAAGTACTGGCCGATCAAGAGTTACCTCCGGAAAATCGGCGGGTACTACATCCGGCAGGGCCAGTTCCATCCGCTGTACCTCAGGATGTTCAAGGATTTCCTTACGGAGCTCCTGAAAGGGGGAGTGAACCAGACCATCTTTCTGGAAGGGCACCTTTCCCGAACCGGTTTTTTCGAGCCGATCAACACGGGACTGGTCAAGTTCCTGGTGGAAGCCCATCTGAGGGTGCCGGAGGTTTCGCTGAAAATCGTGCCGGTCAGCATCGTTTTTGACTTCGTGCCTGAAGACACGTTCATGTCTCAGACGCTGAAACGGGACTTCAGGCTTCCATCGCCCATCCGGTCGATCTTTCAGTCTCTAGGCAAGATCAGAAAATACGGGGCCATGACCCTGGAGTTCGGGATGCCAATGGATTTTTCCTCGTTTTATCCGCAGACCTACGGAACCGATGCCGGCTCGGTGAAGATCAAAAAGACGGCCAGGGAGATCGGGGAGGCGGTGATGCAGGCCATCAGGAGGCTACCCCGCGTCACCCCCGCGATGGTGGTGGCGAAAATGGTAGCGGAGGCGGACACCGATTTTCTCGCTCACAATCGTGTGGAATCGCGCTTGAGATCTCACATTGCCGATATCTCTGGCGAGCAGATCCGATTCACCATGAAAAAGCTGCAGGCCCGCGGGGTCATTCGGAAGACTAAAGGCGGATACCGAATTACCGGCCGTAACGCTCACCTGGTAGCCTATTACCGTAATATGTACAAGGATAACGCGGCGGCCGGAGCGTAGGGCTCAATAGCGCCCGAACTCCTCCTTGAGCCGCCGCGGAAGTCTGCACCGGGTTCAGGATTTCCACCCCGGCTTCGATCAGCTGCGGAATAAGCAGGATCGCGGGCATGTGGTTCTTCAGCAAGCTGTTCTGCCGCTTCAGCAGCTCCTACTGGTTAAAAGCTTTCTCAGCTCCCGGGTGATGGCGGCGGGCTTGTACAAACAAGGAATCCCGAACTCACCGGTCACCAGGTGGACCCACAACGTCTTCACCATATTGCGGGCGTCAACCTTGTCCGTTTTTTTCCACGAATCTTTGATGATGTGAAGCTTGTTGGTACGAGTGCAGTAGGGAGAAGCCGAGCTGGCACAGGCTTCTTGACCAAACCTATCAACGTGGTTGACTGTGGCGCCACACCCGAATTACAGCTCATCTACTGCCCTTTTCCTTTTCTCCCCGGGTGGAATATGAGCAGTAATCATAACAGTCTATCAATCAAGCAGATCACGCGCCACATGAAATGTAGGCCGTTCAAAAAATTCTTGCGGCAGCTTTTTTCCTGGCAATAGCATCTGCATAAACTCGGATGAGTTTGGCTGCGCAAGCCGAAGCGGTGTAATTTTGGACGGCAATCTGCCTGGTTGTTTTTTTCATAGACTCCCGCCGCTGATCATTATTGAGAAGTGCCATCATTCCCCGAGCCAGCGCTGCCGGATCTTCTGGAACAAGGAGCCCTGTTTCTCCGTCGCATACCAGATCTATAGCGCCTGCCGCCCGTACAGCCACGATTGGCAGGCCGCTGTACATCGCTTCGCTGAAAATCGTCCCTTGCGTCTCTGACGTTGAGGCGTAAACAAAAATCGTTGCTGATGCGTAGTAGTGGCGCATTTCTTTCCGCGGAATTTCGCCGACATAAAGAATTCTTCGTTCCAGTCCGGCCATACGCGCCTGTTTTTTCAGTTTTTGCCGGAGATACCCTTCGCCGACATGCAAATACCAGGCTTGCGGATTTTCTTTCAAGACAGTTTGGACCGCTTTAAGCAGCAATTCGACGTTTTTTTCTTCGGTCAGCCGTGAAACAGAAAAAAGCAGAGGTGCTCCGTCCGGAATTCCGAGATGCCGGCGCACGCGGGCCGGATCGGGCTTCTGAAACATGTTTTCGTCCACTCCCGTGAGAATTATCGAAATATGATTGTGAGCTAAACCCCAAGCGGAAATGATTCGGCGCGCAGACTCGGTAGGAATGATAACCGCATCGCTCTGCCCAGTATAGCGAACCGCACCGCGGATCATCCAAGCCGCCGCCAATGTGGGCGGTACAAAAGGAACAAAATGCGTATACCGGTCATAAAGTGTATGCCAGGTGAAAACCAGAGGAATGTTCTTTTTCTGCGCCCACTTTCTTGCTGCGCTGCCCAGCAGATTCGGATGTTGGGAATGAATGATATCCAGCGGAAGTTCGGCTAGCCGACGGCTGGCTGATCGGGAAAAAGGAATCGCCAGCGGAAAACGGGACTTGACACTAATGTCTAGCGACGGGTAACGGAAAACATTGGGATTAGCGTCCTGATAACCTGGCCACCGCGGGGCAAAAATATAGATGGAGTGGCCGCCTTGTTCTAAAGCCATTCGGAAACTTTCAACCGAACCAGTTACGCCATAAGGAATGGGCAGGTAGTTGTTAGTAAAAATTCCGATATTCATCAGCATCGGCCGGAATCAGCTGCTGTGAGTATATACTTCCATACTTATTCCAAACAAAAGCGACATTGGCCTATTTTAAGTGCTCTTTAGAAAATCGGCAATGTCTTCAAAGACATGTTCGTTGCGAATGTCGGGAATGAATCTATGGTAGGCACGTGTCACAATGGTCGCTGGAAGACTGGAGTATGAACAAAGTTGCACGATGCGTCCAAGCTCCAACCGCGAAGCGCGGATGACTGCAAACGCCTCCAGCGCAATCGCGATGGGATAGGTCTGGTAGGAAATCATGCGGGTTATGGTCGTTGAAACTCCGAAAGTCGGCGAATAAAAATTTTCAGTCAGTACTTCCGCACATTTATAGTAGCTCTTTTTTGCAGAGGCAGCTGCTCAACGAGCGTCTGGCCAAGAACATGCTGCAGTGGGCTCATTCGGGCTTCAGCGTGGATTATACGAACTGGAATCGTAGCGCGCCGCGGCGTACAGTCGAGGCCTGAAGTAAAAAGAAGGCAGCTACACCGGATAAAAGCTATCCTCGCTGCACTGTAATTCCGATCCGGCTCTTTCATCAAGAGGGGGAGTCGGATGCAGAGATCGCGGGGCAAACCACCGCTGTGGGGACGGCAGGTCGTCCAGACCGTTCGGGGGATACGCAGCAGAAGCAAGCGCCGATCCCTCAAATCATCGAATGTCTATGAGTGCCTGTGCCTCTTCGCGCGGTGGTTGGAGCAGAGCCATCCCCGACTGAGCATCGCCGCCGTGGACGCCCCCTGCATTCGCCGATACTTCTGGTACCTCGAGCAGGCCAGGCACTACAAGCGGTTCTCCCTCCAGATCGTACAGGTTGTGCTCAGGTGCGTTCTTCCGCTCCATGCAGCTGCGAAGACTCATCCGAACCAACCCCGTGGGAGAGTTCCGCATTCAGGTCAAGCACAAGGACGCGGTCCGCACGCTCCCTTCGCCCTTCGAGCTCATGCGGCTGCTGGGGAGCGCGAGGGTGCACTACCAGCAGGTTCTCACTGTTCATTCATCGCAGGGATCTGTGTATTTTCTCCCTCTATGTCGCCTGCGGTCTGCGCAGAGCCGAGCTCCAGAGAATCCAGAACGCAGACGTCGACTTCCATAGGCTCCCGGGGTGCCCATAGCCCTCGACTCCCCTCGGCGCACCCTGCCTGAAGGCCTACCAACCCTCTTCATGCCCCCTGGAAGGGGCGATGCGACAAGGAGAGCTTTCCAGTGCCAGCCATCAGCGGCCCAGGCTGTAAGGGAGACCGATAAAACGGGCACTAGGAGTGATCCCCTCGGTGGTGATGAGCCGTTTCACCTCCTGCGGCAGCGGTTCTCCGGTAGGATCGCCGGCATGTGGTTCTTCAGCAAGCTGCTCTGCCGCTTCACCAGCTCGTACTGGCTAATAAGCTTTCTCAGCTCCCGGGTGATGGCGGCGGCGCGACCGCTGGTAGTTCCGAGAAGTCTACTGCTGCCGCCGGTACTTCACGTAGGTCGTGTTCTGGCCGGGATCCATATCAGCCGGATTGGGCCACCCCGCACCTGCCCAAATGAACTCGAGAGTCTGCTCGTCGCTGCTCACCCGGAGCAGGTTGTAGACGGTGTTCCCGTAAGCGTCCTCGTGAGCCCAGCGTTCGAAATTCTTGTACCAGGTGTTGCCCTGCTCATCCGTCCACTTTTCGACGATGGTCGAGGTTCCCCTCCCGTCGTACACGGTGCCGTCCACCTCGTTGTACCATTCGATCAGACCCCAGGCGTAGCATCTGAGCTTTCGGGCGTAGACGGGCGACCTCAGCTCCGGGTTCACCCAGGTCCCGAAGAACTCTTCGCCCACGGCGGGGACATAGAAATATTTCTGCGCCGGCGACACGCCGGACGCCGCACCCGTGGTGGCGCACGTTGTGAGCACCAGGGAACCGAGCAGCGCGGTCGCGACAAGAACTGGCATAACAGCCTTCTTCATGGGGCGCCTCCTTTCAGAAAGGCAATTCTAGTATAGGAGATTGCCCCTCGGCCTGCAACCTGAAGCGTTGGTCGGACGGCCGCCTGGCCCTCGGTAAATCCGGCCGGCTACCTCTTCCACCTCGCGAAAAGCGGCTTGGCCTCCTCGAAGAGCGCCTTCGGGATCGTGATGAAATCCGCGTCCTCGGACTTCAGCTCCTTGGTGATAGGCACCGGGTTGCACCCGCCTTTGACCAGCTCCACCTGGCTGGAAAGGAAGCGGTTGCCGCAGTTGTTGCAGATCAGGTAGTCGCCCTTCTGGGTGTAGTACCCCCGCCCCGAGTCGTAGCAGACTTGGCAGGTGTTGAACGCGGTGCGGACCGTGCCGTCAGGGGCGCGCAGGGCGAGCACCTCGATGTAGACGTTGCCTGCCTTGTAGCCGTAGAACTTCGCGGTCGCCGTGATTTCCTTCTTGGGAATCTTCAAGTCCCCGGCGGGGGTGATCGTCCCGCCGGCGAAGGCGGTCACCGCGGCGGTCATCAGCCAGACGGCCAGTGCCGCCAACAGGCGGATCGAGTGCTTTGTCATCCAGAACCCTCCTTTACCACAACTTCCATAACTATGCCCCGGCGTTGTGAAGAAAAGATGAAGGTTCCGCTTCATATTTTCTTCACACGAATGGTCTATGTTTCTGTCTATTCACGAGTACGGGGAGGTTTCATGGCGGAGCAGGTTTCGACCGCGAGAATCGCCGTCGACGGCATGACGTGCGGCAACTGCGAGCAGCGCATCGAGAAGGCGGTGCGCGCGCTGGACGGCGTGCGCCGGGTCACCGCGAGCGCGTCGCTCTCGGAAGTCACGGTGCACTACGAACCCGACCGCGTCGAGCTCGGGGCCATACACGAGGCCATCGGGAAGGCCGGCTACCAGATCCGCGGGGAGACCGCGGCGGCGGCCCCCGACACGCAGAAGCGCCCAAGCAGCGCCGCGCCGATCTATCGCTTCCTCGGCCTGGTCGCGGTGCTGGCGGCCGTGTACCTCATCATCCGCTACACGGTGGGTTTCACCTTCCTCCCGGCGGTGAGCCAGTCCATGGGCTACGGGCTGATCTTTGTGGTCGGCCTGCTCACCTCGCTGCACTGCATCGCCATGTGCGGCGGCATCGTGCTCTCCCAGGGCATTAACCGGGAAGCGCTGTCGGGGCCGGCCCGGTTCCGGACCCGGCTGCTGCCCAGCCTGCTGTACAACGGCGGGCGGGTGGTCTCCTACACGATCATCGGCGGGCTGGTGGGCGCGCTGGGATCCCTGTTCAGCCTGTCCACGACGCTCAAGGGCGCGATGCCGGTCATTGCCGGGGCGTTCATGCTCTTCCTGGGGGTGAGGATGCTGGGGATCATCCCCTGGCTGTCGCGCCTCACGCTCCGCCTGCCGGGCAGTTGGGGCGAAAAGCTGTCGGCCTCGGCTTCCCGCCGGGGACCCTTCGTGGTGGGCCTGCTGAACGGCCTGATGCCGTGCGGTCCGCTGCAGACCATGCAGGTGTACGCCCTGGGGACCGGAAGTTTCTTCGCCGGCGCGCTGTCCATGTTCCTGTTCAGCCTCGGGACCGTGCCCCTGCTGCTGGGCTTCGGCGCCATCAGCTCGCTGCTCAGCGCGAAGTTCAACCGCCGCATGCTCAAGGCCAGCGGGGTCCTGGTCATGGTGCTTGGCCTGGTCATGCTCACGCGGGGCATGAGCCTGTTCGGCATCAGCCTGCCGGCCCTGCCCGGCCTGCAGGCCTCGGGTCGAGGCGTGGCGGTGGCCAGGCTGTCGGACGGCTTCCAGGAAGTGCAGACTACCGTCGAGTCCGGCCAGTACCACCCCTTCGTGGTACAGAAGGGGATCCCGGTGCGCTGGACGATCCGCGTGAAGGCCGAGGACCTGAACGGCTGCAACAACCCGATCACCATTCCGGAATACGGGATCCGCAAGCTGCTGGTCCCGGGAGACAACCTGATCGAGTTCACTCCCGCGCGGGAAGGGATCATCGGCTACACCTGCTGGATGGGCATGATCTCCAGCGCCATCCGCGTCGTCCCGGACGTCACCCGGGTGGCGGCGGCCGACCTGACCCCGCCCGCCGCGGCGGCCGACACGCTGAACCTGGGGGTGATGGGGGCTTCCGCCTGCTGCGACAGCTCCACCAACAGCCGGTTCGCGGGCGGGAAGATCCCCACGGACGTCATCCAGCTGGCCAAGCTGTCCGGCGAAGGCCAGGTGGCGGAGGTCACCGTAAACGGCGACGGGTACTCGCCGGCCGTGCTCGTGGTACAGCGCGGGGTGAAGGCCCAGATCCGCTTCGTGCCGGAGCGGCTAACCTCCTGCAACTACCTCGTGAACTTCCCCGAATACCGGGGAGGGCTGGACCTGAGCCAGGGCCGCCTGGAAACCCCGTACCTGGAAGTGACCGACGATTTCACCTTCGAATGCGGCATGGGCATGCTGCACGGCTACGTGAAGGTCGTGGACGACATTTCGCGGGTCGATCTAAAAGAGGTCCGGCGCCAGGTCGCCGCCTTCAAGCCCACTGCCACCGGTGACGGCGGCGCCGCGGGAGGCTGCTGCGGGCGCTGAACGCCGGCGGCCCGGAGCGTGGACGGCAGGGGCCGATCCTGGGCATATTGAAGTGAGATGGCATCTGCCCGAAGAGTGCTCGTCGTGGACGACGAGCCGAAAATCGTCGAGGTCGTAGGCTCCTACCTGAAAAAGGCCGGCTTCATCCCGGTGTGCGCCGAAAACGGAGCCCAAGCCCTCGAGGTGTTCGAGAAGGAGCGGCCCTGCCTGGTCATCCTCGACCTGATGCTGCCGGACCTGTCCGGCGAGGTGGTGTGCCGGCGGCTGCGCGCCCGCTCAAGGGTCCCGATCATCATGCTCACCGCCAGGGTGGAGGACGCGGACGCGGTGCGCGGGCTCGGCCTGGGGGCGGACGATTACGTGACCAAGCCCTTCAGCCCGCGCCAGCTCATGGCCCGGGTCGAGGCCGTGCTGCGCCGGGCAGCGGGCGAAGCGACCCCCCTCGCGCGGGTATTAAGCTTCGGCGGGGAGGACCTGCTCATCGACACCGCGGCGGTGGAGGTGCGCAAGGGCGGCACATTGGTGAGCGTCACCCCCAGCGAGTTCCGCCTTTTAAGCGCGCTGGCCGCCAACCCCGGGCGGGTATACTCGCGGGAAGCGCTCATCACCCACGCCCTCGGGGAGGACTTCAACGGCTTTGACCGGACCATCGACGCTCACGTGAAAAACCTGCGACAGAAAATCGAGACCGACCCCCGCAATCCCCGCTACATCCTGACCGTCCACGGCCTGGGCTACCGCTTCAGCGCGGAGGGCGGCCCGTGACCTGGAGCCTGCGCAGTCGGCTGACCCTCTCCTACGTGCTCCTGGCGCTGTTGTGCGTGCTCGCGGTGAGCGCGCTGGCCAACGGGGTGCTGGAAAGCGGTTTCCGCCGCTATGTCCGGGATAACCAGCAGAAGAGGGCGCGGGCGGTCGTGGCCCAGGTCGGCGCCCAGCTCACGGCGGACGGCAGGTGGGACCAGGAGGGGCTCGCCGCCGTCGGCATGGCCGCGCTGGAGCAGGGCCTGATCGTGAAACTGTCCACCCCGGAGGGTGGGATCGTCTGGGATGCCACCACCCACAACAGCGGGCTGTGCGTACAGATGCTCACCCACATGGCCCAGAACATGGCCAGCCGCTACCCCAACTGGCAGGGCTCCTACGCGGAGAACCTCTACCCGGTGCGCATGAGCTTCCGCGAGGTAGGGACGGTGGCCATCGGCTACTACGGCCCCTTCTTCCTGAACGACGAGGACCTCACCTTCATCAACTCGCTCAACCGCCTGCTGCTGCTGGCCTCCCTGGTCGCGCTGGCCGCGGCCGGCGGACTGGGGCTCCTGATGGCCCGGCGCATCACCGTCCCCCTGGCGCGCGTGGTGGTGGCCACTCAAGCGATCGCGGGCGGCCACCGGGACGTGCGGATCACGGAAAAAACGCGCGTGCGGGAGCTGGACGGGATCGCCGCCGCGGTCAACGACCTGTCGCGCGCCTTGGGCGAGCAGGAGGCGCTGCGCCGGCGGCTCACGGCGGACATGGCGCACGAGCTGCGCACCCCGCTCGCCACGCTGCAAAGCCATCTGGAAGCGCTGCTCGACGGGGTGTGGCAGCCGGACCAAACCCGCTTGAGCGGGCTGCACGAAGAGCTATTGCGGATCAACCGGCTGGTGGCGGACCTGGAAAACCTGGCGCGCTACGAGAGCGACGCCGTGAAACTGCGCAGGAGCGACACCGACCTCACGGCGCTGGTGGCCGGCATCGTGCGCAACCACGAGCCCCAGTTCCACGCCAAGGGGGTGGCCCTGCGCTTCGCCGCGCCCGCGCCGGATGCGGGGCCGGTGCTGTCCGCCGACGCGGACAGGCTGAGCCAGGCCGTCATCAACCTGTTGTCCAACGCACTGAAGTTCACCCCCGCCGGCGGCGCAGTGGACGTGCGCGTGGAGGCGAGCCCCGCCGGCACGCAGATCCGAGTGGTAGACACCGGGGTGGGCATCGAGCCGGACGACCTGTCCCGGGTGTTCGAGCGCCTTTACCGCGCGGATTCCTCGCGCAGCCGTTCCACCGGCGGGGCGGGCATCGGCCTGTCCATCGCCAAGGCCATCGTCGAGGCGCACGGCGGCACCATCGCCGCGGCCAGCGAGCCTGGCCGCGGGACGGAGTTCCGGATCAGCCTGCCGAAGAAATAAGGCCGGCAGGGCACCTGGGCGGCGCCCCACCGGCCCTGCGCCAACGTAGTTTATAGGGAATAAGGCTTGACGAACTTGTCCACTTCGACGGTCTTGCCCGATTTGTCCTTGACCGGGATCTTCGTGAAGACCCAGCCCGTGATCTTCGCCGGGTCGACGCCCGCCTTGAGCAGCGGCTCGGGGTTGAGGACGAACACGATGTCCTTGTCGTTGGTGGCCATGTCCTTGGCCCACTCGAACATGTTCCCGTCCCCCAGGGCGATCCCGTAGTGATCGAGGGCCGCGTGGTAGCCGATGATCGGCCGGTGCTTTGCCACTATCTGGGTGAAAGTTTCCAGGGGGGCGGGGGAGCCCGGATACTTGAATTGCTCCTTGCCGATTTCGAACACCAGCGCCAGCGTCCCAGCGGACGCGTCGTACTCGTAGCGCTCCGCCGGCAAAGCGGCGGGGTCCAGGCCGGCGGCGAGGTACGGGGCCGCCGCGAAGGACACGCGGAAATCCGGGCCGGCGCCCGCGAAGCTTGCGCTCCACTCGAAGCTCTCGCCACCCGGAGAGTTGAGCACCCAGCGGTTGGTCGCCGAATCCAGAGCAACGTTTCCCCGTTCCTTGTCCATCAGGACCTGGAACGTAGTGATCGCGGTCTTGCCGACCACGTCCAACGCGGAGCAGCCCGCGAGGACCAGCGCCAGGGCGGCTGCCGCCGCCAGCAGAGCGATATGCTTAGCCTTCATGAATACCTCCTGTATTTCAGTTCGGCCGCGCCGGCAGGAGCTTGAGCCTGCGCAGACGCAGCGCGTTGCTGACGACGGAAACCGAGCTGAGGGACATCGCCGCGGCCGCGAAGATCGGGTTGAGCAGCGGGCCGCCGAAGGCGTACAGCACGCCGGCGGCGATCGGAATGCCCAGCACGTTATAGCAGAAGGCCCAGAACAGGTTCTGCTTGATGTTGCGGATCGTGGCCTTGCTCAAGCAGATGGCGGCTGCCACGTCCGCGAGGTCGCTCTTCATGAGCACGATGTCGGCCGATTCGATGGCCACGTCGGTGCCCGAGCCGATGGCGATGCCGACGTCCGCCTGGGCCAGGGCGGCGGCATCGTTGATCCCGTCGCCCACCATGGCCACCTTGCGGCCCTCGGCCTGGATCGCCTTCACCGCCGCGGCCTTTTCTTGAGGGAGGACCTCGGCGAACACGCGGTCCACCCCGACCAGGGCGGCGATGGCCTCGGCCGTCCTGCGGTTGTCGCCGGTGATCATCACGACCTCCAGGCCGAGCTCGCGCAGCCGCGCGATGGCGCGCGCGCTGGACGGCTTGGGTACGTCGGCCACGGCAATAATCCCCGCGGCCGCCGCGTTCACCGCCACGAACATGGGGGTCTTGCCGTGGGCGGCCAGCGCCGCGGAGGTTTCGGCCAGGCTGCCCAGCGCGATTCCCCGCTCGGCCATCAGCTGCTCGTTGCCGAGCACCACGGCCCGCCCCCCGATCCGCGCCTCGATGCCCCGGCCCGGAATGGCCAGGAAGCGCTCCAGCGGCAGAAGGGGCAGGTTCCCCTGTTCCGCGCGCTGCACGATCGCCTCACCCAGTGGGTGCTCGGAGCCCTTCTCGGCCGAGGCGGCGAGCTGGAGCAAAACGTCCTCGCCGATCCCGTTGACCAGGGAGACGTCGGTGACGACGGGCTTCCCCTCGGTGATGGTGCCGGTCTTGTCGAGCACGACCGTCTGGATGCGGTGGGTCTGCTCGAGGGCCGCCCCGCCCTTGATGAGGATCCCGTTCTCCGCCCCCTTGCCCGTACCCACCATGATCGCGGTCGGCGTGGCCAGCCCCAGGGCGCAGGGACAGGCGATGACCAGGATCGAGGTGAAGATCGTCATGCTGAACACGAAGCTCTGCCCGCTCAGGAGCCAGCCGGCTCCGGCCGCCAGCGCGATCAGCATGACGATGGGCACGAAATAGCCCGAGACCACGTCCGCGAGCCGGGCGATCGGGGCTTTCGAACCCTGCGCCTGCTCGACCAACCGGATGATCTGCGCCAGCGCAGTGTCGGCTCCCACCCGGGTGGCCCGGAAGGTGATGGTCCCGTTTTTGTTGATGCTGGCGCCCGTCACCGCGTCCCCGATCTGCTTCTCCACCGGGATGCTCTCACCGGTGAGCATGGACTCGTCGACGGAGGTGTAGCCCTCGACCACCGTCCCGTCCACGGGAATCTTCCCGCCCGGACGCACCCGCACCAGGTCGCCGACCTCCACCTCGGCAATGGGGATCTCCGTCTCCCGGCCGTCGTGGACCACCGTCGCCGTTTTTGGCGCCAGCCCCATCAGCTTCTTGATGGCCTGGGAGGTCTTGCCCTTGGAGGCCGCCTCCAGGGTCTTGCCCAGGAGGATGAGGGCGATGATCACCGCCGCGGTTTCGAAGTACAGGTTCTGCGCGGCGGCGAAATCACCGGTCAGAATCTTCCAGGTGGAGTACAGGCTGTAGAGCACCGCGGCCGCGGTGCCGATGGCGATCAGGGAGTCCATGTTCGGCGCGCGGTGCCAGAGCGCTTTGCCGCCCACCCGGTAGAACCGGCTGCCAGCGATGAGCGCGGGGATTACCAGGAGGATCTGGACCAGGGCGTTGATGAGGGGGTACTGCATGGGGTCGAGGATGTAGGGCAGCGGCACGCGCAGGCCCGGAATCATGTGCCCGAGGGCCAGGTACAGCAGGGGTGCCGCCGAGGCGACCGCCACGATGAACCTCCTCCACATGTTGCGGATCTCCCGGGCTTTGCGCTCGGCGTCCCGGTCTACCGTCTCGGCGGCGTCGATCTCCCGCGGCTCGTAACCCGCGTCCGCGATCGTCTTCTTGATCGACGACAGCCGCACCCGGGCGGGCTCGTACTGCACGTCCGCCCGCTCGGTAGCCAGGTTCACGGACACCTGCACCACGCCGTCCAGCCTGCCCACGACTTTCTCGATCCGGGCCGTGCAGGAGGCGCAGGTCATGCCGCCGATGGGAATGGTGACCCGCTTGGTCGTCTCCTGTTCCGCGATGCCGTAGCCGGCGGCCTCGACCGCCTTCTTCACGGCATCCACGGACAGCCGCGCCTCGTCGTACTCGACGCGCAGCTTCTCGGTGGCGAGGTTCACGTTGGCCAGCGCGACGCCGGCGAGTTTGCCCACGACCCTCTCCACGCGCGCCGAGCAGGACGCGCAGGTCATCCCCGTTACGGTCAGCTCCTCAAGCCTCATGGTTACCTTCCGAATAGAAAATAATCAAACCCATCTATAATTACTCTAGCGCTGTGAAGATTCTATGAAGGCCCGCGGGAGGCCGGCTGGCCGAAGAGGTCCTCTCTGAGGTATCTTGCAGGCAAAGCCATGGAGTTCACGAAATCGGTCGTCGAGCTGATCCGGTCGCGCACCTCGGTGCGCGACTACACTTCTGAGGTGATCCCGCCTGAGACGCGCGCGGAGCTGGAGAGCGCCTGCTCCTGCCTGGTTCGCGGGCCCCTGGGCACCTCCTGCCGCTTCCTGCTGGTCGAGCGCGACCGGGCAGGGGTCGGTCCGGCCGCGGCCCTGGGCACCTACGGCATGATCCGGGGTGCACGGACCTACCTGGCCGGGGCGGCCCGCCGCGGCCCGTCCGACCAGGAGGACTACGGCTTCCTCTTCGAGCAGCTGCTGTTGAAGGCCGCCGACCTGGGGCTGGCCACCTGCTGGCTGGGGGGCACCTTCACACGGGGCGGCTTCGCCGCGGCGGTGGGCCTTGCGGCCGACGAGATCCTGCCGGCGGTGAGCCCCGTGGGCCTGCCGCCCGGGCGGCGCAGCGTCTGGGACAGCGCCATCCGGACGCTGGCCGGCTCCCGGCGCCGCAAACCCTGGGCCGAGCTGTTCTTCGACGGCGGGTTCGCCACCCCCCTTCCGGCTGAAGGCGCCGGTCCGTACCGCGAGGCTCTGGAGATGGTGCGCCTGGCCCCCTCGGCCTCCAACCGGCAGCCCTGGCGCCTGCTGCGGCGGGACGGTGCCTTCCACTTCTACCTGAGTCGCACCCCGGGCTACGGCAGGGTCGCCGGCAACGACCTGCAGCGGCTGGACATCGGCATCGCCATGACCCACTTCCAGCTGACCCTGGCGGAGGGGGGAGTCCGCGGCGGGTGGGGCCGGCGGGCCCCGGCCCTGGAGCCACCGCCGAACACCGAGTACATAGTAAGCTGGGCCGCGGAGGCGTGAGGCCGGGGATGCGGAACTGAAGGCTATAAAACCGCCTATTTCTTAGAGGCGAAATCGCGCAAGCCGGCCGCCAGGCGGACCTCCGGCACTTTCGCCCCTGAATCCACGGCTTGCCGCCCCCGGAAGCGCACCTGCCGCAGGCTGGGCACCTCGGCGATCCGGTCCCGGGCCTCAGCGAACGCGTGCCCGACCAGGTGGGGCTCATGCGCGTCCGAGCCCGTGATGACGGGCAGCCCGTAGGCGGCGGCCAGCGGCAGGACCTCCGGCGCGGGGTACGTTAAATGCTGGGAACGGCGCAGGCCGGAGGTGTTGATCTCCAGGCACATTCCCGCCAGCGCGGCCAGCGACAGCACCTCCTCCACGTCCTGCCCGTTGGTGGCCAGCACGGGGTGGCCGGGCTGGCGGATCAGGTCCAGGTGGGCCACCGCGTCGAACAGCCCGGTGCGGATCCCGCGCTTCAGGGCCTGGAAGTACTCGTGATAGACCGCGGCGAGGGGCTTGCCGGGGAAAGCGAAATCGAACACCCAGTTCTCCCCGGGCCAGTCGCGCAGGAAGTGGACGGACATAAGCACGAGGTCCAGGGGGTAGCGGCTCACGAACTCCTCGACGGTCTTCTCAAGGCCCTCGTAGAAGTCCGCCTCGACGCCGCAGAGGATGCTCAAGTCCGGGTACTGGGCTCGCAGCCGCTCGATCTCCCGGAAGTACAGGTCCGCGTCGGCGGGCTCCATGCGCAGCCCTTCCGGGCCGCGGCCAAAGCCGGGCAGGGGGATGTGCGGGGTGAAGCACAGCTCTTCCAGGCCGCGGGCCAGGGCCTCTTCCACGTACTGTTCCATGCGGCCGGCCGCATGGCGGCAGTAGGGAGTATGCAGGTGGTAGTCGAACATGCGCGGGGGATGATTTCCTTTGGCGAACCGGGCGTCAGCCTACCTGGGTGGTCAGGAAGATCGGCAGGGTCATGTGCCCGATCTGGTCCTGCAGCTCCTCGATCTCGTCGATGTGCCGGTCCTCGTCGCCCAGGATCTGTTCCAGGATTTCCCGGGTGGCGAAATCGTTGACCTCTCCGGCTAGCTTGATGCCCTCGTTGTAGGCCTTGATGGCCCCGGCCTCGGCCGCGTGATCGTTCTCCAGCATCTTGGGCACTTCCGCGCCGATGCTGATCTTGTTGAGAGTGCTCACCACGGGCCGGCCTTCCAGGAACAGGACCCGGGCGATGAGCCTCTCGGCGTGCTTCATCTCCTCGATGGAGCGCTTCTCGAAGTACTTGTGCAGCTTCTCGTAGCCCCAGTTGTCGCACATCTCGGAGTGCACCATGTACTGGTTGATGGCCGTGAGCTCGTCGGCCAGCAGCGCATTGAGCGTGGTAATCAGCCTGTCGTTGCCTTTCATTCTGTGCCTCGGCTTTCTATAATAAGGCATTTCCGCGGCCATGGGAAGGCCGTGAGGGCAGCGCCGCCCTCGGGGTGATCCTTTACTTGCCCTGAGCCCGGGCGCTCAGACGCCGACCAGGCGGGAAAGCCCCAGGCCGATCCCGTAGGCCGCGGCGGCGGCGAGGCCTCCGACCGCGAGCATCTCCGCTCCGGAGGCCAGCCAGCTTCGCTTGGTGAAGCGCGCCTTGAGCGCGCCCAGGACGAAGAGGGTCAGCCCGGTGAGCGCGATGGACAGCACGAAAGTGCGCGGCGCCAGCGCGGGCAGGAAGCGCGCGCCCACGTAGGCGGCCAGGGGGATGAAGCCGAACAAGGCGAAGGACAGGAAGGTGGCCAGGGCGTGCCTCCAGGGGGACTCGCCGCTTTCCACGATGCCCAGCTCCTCGGCCATCATCACCGCGACCCAGGCCTGCGGGTTGCGCGCCAGGACCTCGGTGACCGCCCGCGCGTCGCCGGGGTCCATGCCCCGCGTGGTGTACAGCTCTACCATCTCCCGCTTCTCGCCCTCCGGGTAGTGCTCCACCTCCCAGGCCTCGCGCTCCCGCTCCGCCCGGTTGTACTCCTGCTCCGCCTTGGTGCTCAGGAAGTCGCCGATGGCCATGGACAGGCCGTCGGCCACCAGATTGGCGAAGCCCATGATCAGCACCACCGCCGCCGACAGGGAAGCGCCGGCCACGCCGGCGACCACGGCGAAGGTGGTGACGATCCCGTCCAGCCCCCCGTACACCATGCTCTTGATGTACTGCCCCTGGGCCTGCTGGTGCTCCTCCACGGCTGCCTCGCGCGAGCGGTCGTGGGCGCGGCGCGAAAGCTCGGCGTCATGGCGCTTGTAGGCCTGCAGGGCCTTGTCCAGGTTCCTTGAAAGCATGCTTCCTCCCCGGGGACGGGAGGCGGCCGAGCCCGCCGGCCTGAAGGCCCGGAATCCCGGCCGCCCGTTCCCTCAGCCTTGAGTATCGGCAGGACCCTCCGGTTTCTCCTGCCCCGGCGCCTGGCGGCGCTGGATGAAGCGGTCGAAGGCTTCCCGCCCCTCCTGCTCCCAGAACTCCCGCCAGGAGCGCACTGTGCGGACCAGCTGCCGCCACTCGGCGGCCAGGAATTGCGACAGGCGCTGGCGGTGCTGTTCCGCGCTCACATCAGTACAGACGCGGAATGGGGAATTTTATTGCACGCGCGAGCGGGGCTCAGGTGTGGGGCATGAAGCCGTACAGCTCGGTGGAGTAGAAGATCCGATTGTCCACCTGCTTCACCCCAGGGACGGCGCGGGCGACTTCCTCGCAGCGGGCTACCGCCCCGTGGCTGTTCACCGTGCCATTGAGGGTGACCACCCCGTCGTGCGCCTCGGACTCCAGGAACTTGACCGGAATCTTCTCGGTGTACAGGATGGCGGTTTCCACCCGCTGCCTCAGGCACAGGTCGAACAGGCGCTTCTCCCTCTGCCTCTGAGCCTCCTTGCTGTCGCAAAGGCCGATGGCCTTGCGCACCAGCTCCGTGGCGACCTCGCTTCTGAACGTCTGGGTGTTGAGCACCAGGTCGTAAAGGCTTGAGTCTTCCCAGTTGACGCTGTAGAAGAAGCGGTGGAAGCCGGCCCGGGCCTGGTCGCTGTGGCGGATGAGGGCTTCGGCCTGGCGGGCGTCGCACTTGTACGCCGCTTTGATACGCTCGATGCGTTCGGGCAGGGGAGCGATCACCCGCAGGTGGTAGACGCCGGGCACCCCGGCCAGCAGGACCTGACCCCCGCGCCCCAGCACGATCCCATTGCCCTGCAGGGCGAAATCGCAGATGACCGTCTTCAGGAAATGCAGGTAGCGGTTTCGCTCCGAGGAGAAGATCTCCCAGAAGGAGGGCCGCTTCTCGTCGTATTTCTCCACGCTGGCGGTCGACACTCCGAAAGCCGACAGCGCTTTCTCCAGGGACTCCTTGTCCAGGAACCTGTACTTCAGACTCTCGGCCAGAGCCTTCGCGATCTGGGTTCCGAAGCTACCGCTCTGCCGGGATAAGGTCAGGATCGCCATACTCCTACCTCCTTTGGCCGCCAGACGGCTTCATGACTTCTGCCTCATATGATAATCGAGCCGGAGCGTGAAAGCAAGTTAGCGCGCGGCTGGCCACAGGGTGTATAAACCTGATAAAATTGGTTGAAGATAGCTCCGGAAGAGGGTAGGCTGAAGACGGTGCGCGGGCAGGTCGACGCCGTCGTGCGCATGGTCGAGGAGGACCGCTGCTGCATCGACGTGGCCAGGCAGGTGCTGGCCGCGCTTATCCTGACGCCGGCGATTCCCTGGGCCCAGGTCGGGCTGTCCAGGGACGGGGGCAACCCCGCGCCCATCACCGCGGAGTTCGTCGTCATCGCCAAGAGCATCCTAGAACAGGCCAAACCCCTGTTCCAGAACTGGAAAAAGAGGTAATCGCCATGACCAGTAAAACCCTGAAAGTGGAAGGGATGAGCTGCCAGCACTGCACCGCAGCCGTAACCCGGGCGCTCAGCGCCCTGGCGGGAGTGCAGCACGTGGAGGTCAGCCTGGAAAAGAAGGCTGCCGAGATCCGCTATGACGAGTCGCTCCTGAGCGAGGCCGATCTGGCCGCGGCGATCGCGGGGGAAGGCTACACGGTCGCGCCCTGAGCCCGGGTGCGTGGGGGGGATTACGCCGGCCTGATCTCGTCGCGTTGGGAGCTGCGGTAGCGGGCGTACGGGTTGGCGAAGGCCTTCAGGCGCAGGAAGTGTTGGAGGAACAGCGTGTAGCGCAGGGGCGGCATAAAGAAAACGTAGCCCTGCTCCCCGCCGGTTCGATAGGAGAACTCCAACTTGCTGTTGCTTTCCACTAGCACCGACTCGATCGCGTCGTAGGGGATGCGACTGGGTAGTCCGTTCTCCACGACCAGGCCCCCGGCGTGGAGCACCAGGGCTCCGGGGCGCAGGCTGCGTTTGTCCTTCAAGCGCAAGCGCCTCAGCCCCTGCAAATGGATTTCGGGTTTCGAGGTCCGGCGGCAGACCAGCCGCCCGGCGATGCGTAGTCCGACCGGCTCGAAGCCCCGCACCCAGGCTAGGTTCTGCTTCTCCAATTCCGGCAGGCTCCACACTCCTGCTAGGCCCCGCAGCCCCTTGCCCTCCAGCAGCGTGAAGCTCGAGCCGCAGGCCGCGCAGGCCAGGCGCCCGTCGTCGTACCCTCGACAGCGGAAGGGCACGCCGCAGTGCGGGCACCGGTATACGAGCTGTTCAGCGGTGCGGGCCGGCTGCGGGCGGCCGAGCGCCCGCCAGCGCGCGTCCCACAGCCGCTCGCGGCGCATCAGGTCCCGGACCAGCCGTAGGGAGTCCTGGGGCGGGTGGACCCGGTAGCGGACCCGGATGCGCGAGCGGCGCAGCCGGCTGAAAAAGCGCGGCTGGTGCTCGAAAGCCCCTTCCAGCTCGGCGGTGACGATAGGCACCCGGCGTTTTTCCAGCAGCTTGAACACCGCCGGCTCGCAGGCCGTCTCCCCGTACCAGCTGCGCGCCCCTTCCGGGTACATGCCCACCGCCCCGCCGGAGTCCAGCAGCTGGAAGGCGGTCATGATCGGGCGCAGGTCCGCCCGGCTGCGGACCAGGGGGATGCACCCCAGGCTCTTGAAGTACAGGCCCGAGAGCCAGTGGCGGAACAGCACGGAGGTGGCGATGTAGTGCACCTGGCGCGGGAGGTGAAAGGCCATGAAGTAGGGGTCCAGGTAGCTGCGGTGCAGGGCGATCAGGAAGAACGGGCCGCTGCGCGGAACTCTCGCGAGGCCTCGCAGCTCCAGACCGCACCGCAGGCGGTAGAACAGGTAGATCAGCTGCAGGGACCAGAAATAGATAGAAGGAATGAAGAACCCCGTGCCGCGCCGGTAGCGGCGGTACTGGCGGGGAAAGCGCCGCTGGAGGGCAGGCTCCTCGATGAAGCGGGCGTACGCGGCCCACAGCAGGAAGGCGGTGGGCCCGCAGGCGAGCAGGCAGCCGGGGCTGGCCAGGGCGAGGGCCGCACCGAGGAGAACGAGCTGGAAGCCGACGGACTGGGGGTGCCGCACGACGTGGTAGGGGCCGCTCTCCACGAGGCGCCCCGGACCCGCGGCGGCCAGCTCCCGCGTCGTGCGGAACAGCACCGTGGCGCCCAACAGGACGGCCAGCGCCGCGATCCCCGGAACCGGGGGGAGGGGGCGAAAATCGACCAGTGCGTCCAGCGCCAGGCCGCCGGCGAGAAGGCCGGCGCCCGCCAATGAGCGAAGAAGTAACCCGCTGAGGAGTCTGATGAACACAGCTAGAATAAATTAGCGCCTGTGCCCGTAGGTTGTATAGGCATCCGCGGACTCCTTCGGGCTTAAGTCCACCGCGAGCACTTCCACCAGCGCGCGGCGCCAGGCCTCCGGTTCGGGGAACAGCTCCAGGAAGCGGCGGATGCGGAACCGCGGCCCGACCGTGAGCTCGACGTCCACGCCGGACTCCGCGGCGCGCAGGCCGCCTTTAGCGGCGCGAACGAGCCCCGAGAACAGCACCTTGCGCTGCAGGGCCTTGGGCCCCGGCTCCAGGTGGAGGTCTTCCCCGGTGCGCCGGATCGTGACCGGGGCGTGCTCCGCGGCTAGATACCGGGTGAGCTGTTCGCCGGCCCGGGGGAAGAATCCCTCGGGAAGGTGCAGCACCAGACGCAGGCGGGCCGCCGCGGGGGCTTTCTCGTACACCTGCCCGGTCCGGGAGTCCCCGGCCAGCGCGCAGGCTACCCCTTCAGGTTCCCAGGCGGTGAGGGCGAAAACGGACAGGCCGTGCCAGGGGGGGAAACGGTCGCGTGGCCCGTCTCCGGCCAGCAGGCATTCCCGGACGGCCAGGAGGTTTTCGGCGAGCTGCGGGTGCCGCGCCAAAAGCCAACGCAGCATCCAGGCGTCCAGCCACTCCGGCGAGGTCCCCGCCGCCTCGCGCGGCACCTCCAGCGCCGCGAACACCGGCTTCAGGCGCGCCTTGCGGCGCATCAGGTCCGCCAGCGCGGCGGGGGCT
>Ga0315273_10000136_pt1 | contig 65290 bp, 106 predicted proteins | sample YL17G02_0_MG_FD_205753 | JGI IMG/M metagenome (GOLD analysis project Ga0315273, IMG submission 205753) | Sediment microbial communities from Yellowstone Lake, YNP, Wyoming, USA - YL17G02_0 | ecosystem: Environmental > Aquatic > Freshwater > Lake > Sediment | place: USA: Wyoming | collected... | reverse complement strand
TCATTAATATCTGATATTCCCTTATTTAATAATTGCAACCAATCATAATGTTTTTGCGTTCCTTTTGCATTTCTTTCTGTCCCAGCTGCTGCTTTAATTGTTTGGTCAAAAAGCATTTTTAATTGATATGCTTCTGACCCTACGGCAAGATTTATTTTCTTTTGTATGTTTTCAAGTTCCTTAGAAGCTTTTATCATTTTGATAATCTCTATGGTACAGGCTGCTATGGCTATTCCTACAATAGCCCAAGGTGCTGCTGCCAGTATAGCATTTAAAGAAACAGCAACCACTTGTAATGCTGTTAAAGAAGCAGTAGCGGCAACACCACTTAATTGTAATGCCCATATACCAACAGCGGATGCCGCTGCCCGTGCCCCTAACGTAGCCAAAGCAGTTGTTAATCCACCAACAACCATTCCAAGAATACTTAAAAGTAAGGCCAATGGTCCTAATACGGCAAGGAGACGGGCAAAGAACAGTATTGTTTTCTGTGTACCACTACCTAACTCATTGAACCAGTTAATAGCATTTTTAATAGCATTTACCCACCTCTCCATAACAGGGAGCATTATTTTGGCAATAACAACACCTAATCTAATTAATTCTGCTTTCATTCCAGCCACTGCGGCATTCCAACGAAATGCTAAAGTCTGAGAAGCAATAAAGAAAGCCTTATCAAAATCTCCCATTGACTCAGTAACTTGTTTCATCACCTCTTCATTATACTTCATGTTTTGTCCTGTAAGGTTTAATGCTCCAAGTAACGCCCTTATATTTGGAAATACTTTGGACATGGATATTCCATACTTATCAGTCAACTCTCGTAATCTCATGAGAGTAGGCATTAATCCTTTATTCTTTAATGAGTCAAGTAATTCTTCAACAGATGATCCCATTTTCTTTAACGCCTTCTGCGTACCTACTGATGGATGCATCAATTTCATAAGGACGTTCCTTAAATAAGTAGCGGCATTGGAAGTAGAGGATGTAATAAGGGTCATTGCCGCTAATGCTCCACCTACTTGATCCAGTGACACTCCTAACTCCGCAGCAATAGGTAGTATTGTACCTAATGCTCTTGCCATTTCATTAGGTTCTCCTTTACCTTCCCTAACGGATGCTGTTAATATATCCATTGCACGAGCGGCACTTAATCCAGAAGCCCTGTAGGCATTCATTGCTGAAGTAAGGAAGTTTGCAATGTCTTTTGTTTCTCCTAATCCTGTGGCAGCTCCTTTTGCAGACATCTCAGTTATCCGTAAAGCCTCATTGGTCTTGAAACCTGAAGATGCTACATAATATAAGGTATCCGCTAATTCTAAAGGACCTTTAGCTGTTTTTTTACCCATATCCAAAATAGCTTGACTCCATTCTTCTACTTTAACTTTATTGATACCAACTAACCCTTCAATTTTAGACATAGCAAATTCAAACGCCTTACCCATCTTCATCACAGCGTTACCTCCTAGAATTAAAGGGGCCGTAAAGACAGTGGTAGCCAACCAACCAAAACTTCTCAGACGCATACTCATAGCAGAAATAGTCTTACCCATTGAAGCTGCCCCTGCCGCAGCGGCAGCCGTGCCACCTCCTCCAGCAACAAGAGGGGCTACACCAGCCGCTTTTTTTCCTGCTCCGGCACCAACTCCTGCTGCTGCATACGCCGTATTCAATCCATGTAATTCTTTCTTTAGCATCCTCACCTGAGTGGTTACCCTACCCAAAGATCGAACCATTTTGTTAGTTGCGGCAAGCATCTTCTTTTCATAAGTATTCATATGATTAGAAGCGGCAAGGCTTGCAAGATTTTTATCAACTCTTTGTATTGCCGCAGACACCGTACCCAACTGACGAACCATCTTATTTGAAGCAACATTAATCTTCTTTTGGAAAGTATTCATATCAACCACCGCTCGCTTCAGTCCGGAGGTTTCTGCCGTCAAAGTTGCTATTAATGTACCTAAGTTCATTCTACTTTCTTTTTAGGTGGTTTCTTGGGTTGAATACCAACTTTTTTATTCTGTGATTTTGCTATTGCTTCAAATACTTTTTTCATCTCCTCTACGGTTTGTTGCTGAACTTCCTCTGGAGCATCATAATCCCAGTTTGGAATGAAATCAGCTGCCGTATGTTTTGTGCCTCTTTTTGCATGAGCCCAAGTCATTAGATTTGTAAAAGATGCCTCCAATGAAGCCCATCCGTATTCATCCCTCCATTTACCCATTGGGTCAAGTTTGTTGTACGCTTCCCACTCATTTATTTGTTTTGCATTTAATCCTTTTCTTACTTTCGTAATTATTGGAATACCAAATATTTTGTAAACATCAACTCCTCCACTCAATAGGAAGTCAGGATGGAGTACACCTAATTCTCTGCAGAGTTGGAAGTAGAATCGCCGACTTGGTCGGCTACGGAGTTTTTTACTATCTCCTCCTTATCCTCTTCCGATATTGCATTAAGTTTTTGTGATTCATTTACGATCTTTTCCAGACGAGCTGCACTCATATTCTGGCTCAGTACCGGATAATCCCCAGGCTTCAGTATTAAATTCCCTTGCTCATCACAAATAGTATTTACTACTAATTTTGCCCTGAAGTCTTCCAATGACTGATCATAGTTGACTTTACCTTTGGCTCCTACCGTACGTTTGATTAGAGATTGTTCCCAATGATCTCTTTCATGTCCAGTCATCTGACGGACAAATACATACTCATCTTTGTCAAGATCAACTCTTACTACTTCAAGTTTTTCTTTTACTAAAAGTGCTTCTCTGTTTAAAAGTTTCATGATTTCTTATTTTTTAAAAAAATTCCCTGATTAGGAGTGTTTGTTTTGTTATTAGCTAACTGAGCCCGTACCAGAAGTAAGGTCTACAGTACCACTGATCTTGATTGTGCAGTCAGCGGTGACTTTATCGTCAGTCGGAACGGAAAGAGGCAACTCAGTTACCAACCCTTCAAATTCCAAACTTGTTGCTCCCGCATCGGGGAGGACGATCATATAGTTCTGCGGGGTGTTTATCTCGAAATCATCCTTCATCAACTTGTAAGAGTCATATGTGAAGTTCATTGCGAGGGCTACTGTACCCGCATCACGGAACCCTGTAATAAAGTCCCGAAATCCACTCAGAGAATCCAATGACGTTACATCAATGAAATCTCTGGTCATAGTTGGACCGGTGATGGAATTAACTTCAGCGAGGGCAACCCATGTAGCGCCACTCCACCGATAAAATTTGGTTCCTACACCAGCAAAAGCATTACTTGCCATAATTTTTACCTCCTTTGTAAATTAAAATTAACTATAAAACGAACTAACCCGTTGTCATCCCAATCCAGTAGAGCTGGTCCACTGGAACAGTAGATAACGGTGTATAACGCTCCATTCCATGTCTCTTGTCCCCGGCCATGTAGTGAAAGCATTATGTCATTTATTAAAGCCCAAGTAGTACGTTCATCTATTCCACGAACTCTGATCTGCACTGATGGGTAATAATATCCAGAATCTTCTTCCTTCCCTCCTAATGTAAGTTGAGGGGGTCTGCCATAAGTATCAAATATTGTAACTGTTTCCTTTGGCTTGGTGGGCTCCACTCCTATAAATAGATTGGTTGCAAAGATAAGCCCTAAAGAACTTTCCGCTTCCAACATATCTTTTATATCTTCTGATGGCATATTCATCTTAAAGGTGCTTTTGAAGTTTCTCTGACAATCTGTATTATTTTACCTTGGTTTCTATCTATTGCTTCCTGAAACCATTTTGGACCCGCAGCAGGACTCCTGGTAGTGAAGTGAGCTCCCAAATTTTCATGAACCCACATAGCATAATTGGCACTGTATCCCATTACCACTGTTGCTCTCTTTGGATTTGGGGCAGACATTCCAGATGCTTCTGCTATTGCCGCTTGATGCCACCCTTGGAATTTAGCAGCCGTTATACGCCTCTTAGGATTTGTTTTAAATTTTCCAGTATACCTATCATTCGGATCTTTGGCAAGTCCTTTTGAATATGTTACAAACCAACTTGCTCGTAAATTTCCAAGGTCAAGAGGAGTCGCAGCCGTTTCCTTTTCTGTTTTATTTCGTATAAAATAAGCAGCATTTAATAATCCTCTTTCAGAAGCTTTCTTTATTGCGGCAATAGCAATATTGAGATTAATCATCACCGTCTCAAATCCCTCCACATTGGTATTTGGGAATTTCTTTGTATACCATGAGCGAGGCTTCTTTAAAGGACCGTATAACTTTGGCATCTTCTTTTATCTTAAAAATGGTGTTAAAAACGCTTTACGTAAAAATTCTGTAGTTAAACCGAATGCTGGGGTCTTCTCAAACCGTTTAATAATATAAGCCTTATCAACCTCCTTAGGATCAATGTAATCATTAGAATCCAAATCCAAGTCATCTAATGTTCCAAAATATAAATAACCTTCCTCATCCATATCCTGCTTGACAAATACTATTGATCGAGATAATAATAATCCGCCAGTAACTTCCCCACCAACCTGACTACCCAGGAATTGTTCCTTATCTTCCCAGCGACAATCCACTTCTATTGGATTTGCAAAAGTATGTCCTCCATAACCATCAGGTATCGGAGATCCCCAATAAACAGCGGTTTGGACATAAGACCTTTCTATAATACTCATTATACTCATATATCCTCCTCTCTTGCTGGCACAGCATAAATAGAAGCCTTCATCTTTCCAGCCTTTGCCAATAAACCTGAAGTATCATATTGCAATGCCATAGCACCGTATGCGGTGGCTCCTATTCCTACCCCAGTTTTAGTAGATGTAGAATACTCAACCTCAGCATCACCAATCTTTTCTCTCTTAACCACTTGTTGCTGTTGATAACCAGTAGAGATTATTAAATGAGCAACAAACCAACGTTCTATTTCCCGTCTTTGTATTACACTCAATGTTATGTCATCAGCAAACACTTTATTCAAATATATATGAGCTGACAACACAAATGGGTCTATTTGTTCATCCGTCAAGGTACAACCATTAATAATTTCCCTGACTTCACTTCCTGTGATTAATGCCATTTTACTTTCCTCCTACTTTTATTTAACATTGGGTCTATTGTCTCTACAATTTTACTACTCCACTCTAAACCTAACCATTCTAAGGTTTCATAAATCTGTTGGTAATCACCAGTTACCATTCTCTCAGGCCAAACAACTCTACAATTAACTCCTGACTCAATCATATTTACAAATCGCTTCTCATACTGATGAATCCACCAACGCCATCCTTGTTCTTCATTTGTAACATTAATTAACTTCAGATTATTTGGATCCTTGAACATCTTCATAAATCCAGTTTTGCAGCATGATTCTACTATATCACCTGTCCTTCTTCTTACAATTATCCAACGAGCATTTGGAAATGCATAATACCATACTGGCCACATTTGTCCAAGTTTTGAACTTTTACATAACCAAGGTCCATCTCTGTAACCTTGTGATTTTAAAAGAGCAAGTACTTGAGCATTCCAATCAACAGGGATACTCAAATCTTTTAGATCAGGGAATAAAGTATTCTTACGAGTATTTAAAAATTGATCCATCATAAGAACCATTCCAATATTTTCATACATCGTTGATACCGTTCCAGTATGAACTCCACAGATATCAAATATCTTTGCTATCAGTGTTGCTCCTGATCTCTCAACGCCCGTTACAAATATTGGTTGGTTCATAAGTAGTATTTATAATCTTCACCAATTAACTCTTTTAATTTTGCAAAATCAGGATCAGGAGCCATTCTAATCTCTGCTCTGTGACCCATTCCAATACCGGTTCTCCCTGGTAATCCTTTTATTCCTATTGCTAAATCTCTCCCATCAAATAAATTTACTTTAGTCTTGAAGGATCCAGCAAACACTCTAAATAGATGAGAATCAACAAAGTTGGTTCTTCTCTTGCATACCTCTTCGAATGTTGGAATCACACTCTTTTGAAAGGCTGTTTGAAATAGGCTTGCATGATGGTGATTTCCATTACGCATCCAACAGCGAACCACCGGATTATAATAGACGGTGCATACTTGTCCTATTAGTTCAAACCCTTTCATTTTCTTAACCATCACCCTCAAGTAATATGGTGTATAGTAATCATCATCTTCAATTATGAAAACAGTATCCACTTCTGGATTACCTTTCACTTCTTCTAACCCACACAATAAATTACGCACCTGTGTATTCTGTCCAGGTTCCCATAAAGGTTTAGGGTAGATTTTTTTAATCTCCCACCCCTTTCGAAAATCAGAAGAAATATGATCAGTAGTAACCGGTTCAACATCATCCACAATTACCCAAAGGACTTTCCCTTCATAATCCTGATTCGTCATGAATTCAGCACAAAGTTCAATTTGTGTTGCTCTACCTCCCGTTGGTGTAATAAGTGCTACCATCTTTTATCTTTAAGTTTTGCAATGATTCTTGTTATCCCTTCCTCAATACGTATTTTGCAAAGATACTCTGTCAATTCATATTGTTTTTCTAAACTTGGTATTTTTTGTAAAGTCATTTTCTCTGGAAGAGGTGATTCAGTAACATAATCCTCGTATTTTAAATCAAGTTGTTCACATATTATTCTGGCAATCCTTTCCATAGAATAAACACAATTACTACCGATATTGAGTAATTGAAAACTACCAATATAACAAAGATTTTCTAATACCACTACTGCATCATCTAAGTGCATCCATGATCTCAAACTATCAGTATGAACAGTAATTCTTTCTTTTTTAAGTAAAGAAGTTACAAATCGAATCATAGCGGATCTGTGATCTCCTATCGTTTCATCCTCGTGATAGAACATAAATGGGCGAACTATAATAGCATCCAATCCATTTTCTACATCGTATTTAACCAACTGCTCACCGATCAACTTACTCAGGCCATAGAAATTATTTGGTTGTAAATCAGTGCGATCTTCTGATAACACCCCTCCAATATTTCCATAAACTTCTGATGTAGAAAAGAATATAAGTTTTGCATTTACTTGCCTGCATAATTGTATGATATTCTCAGTACCATATAAATTAGTTTTTACGGCCGTGCAAGGCGAGGATTCACAAGTAACCCGACTAACCATAGCAGCTAAATGAAAAACGACATCAGGTAAGAATGAGTAAAATGAATTTATTAAATCAGCTCCATTATTAATATCAACAGTTAAATAACCATCTTTAAAATTTTGAACAACATCAATCCCTCTAACAGAATGCCCTTGACTCCTGAGATATGGAACCAAAACTTGCCCAATATTTCCTTCACTTCCTGTAACTAATATTTTCATAGATTCTCTGTAAAAATATGTTCTGCTCTATAATTCGGTTTCTTAAGTAACTCTTGATATAGTAATAAATTTTTTGCATTAAGTCTTACTGAGTCTGGTGGTACTGGTTGATTATAATGCCATTGATGTACTACCAATGGAGATTCTGTTATTTCTATTCTCAAAGCTAACATTTTAACTCTTGCTAACAAATAATTATCCCCATACGCCCACCCCGCACTAAATCTCTCATCATATCCATTTAACTTCTTCATATTGTTTGCTGTAATAGCCATACAAAAATCATAAGAGCATGGACGATAATGAGGATGATTGTACCAAGCTAACTCTCCATCATTGTTGGCTCTATTGGTATGCTTTTGTAGTAATTCAATTATATTGTGTTCTTTGAAAGTCGTTTCTTTATCCAAGCTGAAACAACCAAAGGAGATATAAGTTTCATCCGTTACTCTTTCCGCGTAAGAAATAACATCCCCGACATGGTAGCATTCTGCGTTCTGGACTATTATAATATCAGGTTTTAATTTCATAGCATAATAAAGACCTGTATTGTAGGCTGGTTCAGGATTAGTCCACCTTTTATTTTCTGTTTTTAAGACGGTTAACGGGTACTCTGTTATATTGTGTACTATGTCTTCCTTACTACCGTCATCAACGACTACAACCTCGAAATTGCGATGATGCGAGTATTTTAAAGACTCGAACGTCTTATTCAGCTGAAACTGCCTCTCAAAATATGTCATTACGATAACTACTTTCATTTTACAAATCCTCTCTTTTTCCCTGTGCTAAAATTAACATCAGCAGTTTGATAATAATATAGTTCATCAGGTGATAATAATGACAGATCAGCATAATACCAAGGAACGTGTTTTGCTGTATATGGTCGATCCGTTCTGTAAGCTGTATGTGAATATCTTGTTACACCTTTTCTATACATTGCAAAAGTAGTATCTATTGGAGATTTCCAGAACTTACCAACTTTGTGTTTCCAATATCTTACTTCACATTGATCCCTTATAAAATTTCCTTCCGGAGAATTGGGTAAATCATTGATCTCCAGTGAGAACCCACATTTGTCAATAAAATTATAACTATCCAAACCTTCATCTAAAACTTGAAGAAAATCATTTGGAATACCTGTCAAATCTAAGTCAGGATCAGTTACAATATATCGCCCTTTTATATTAAACTCTTTCACTAAATTATGTTCCCAAAATACTCTGTGTCCAAAATTCTTTTTCATAAATACTACTTGAAATGGGCATGTTGCATAGTAGTCCAATAAAGGAATGTAATCAGAATGATTGTCTATAAAGATGGGTTCACAACCTCTTTCAGCCAACCATTTTGCCATATTGTTTGGAAGCAGTAGCCGATTATAGTTTATGATAAAACACTTCATAATAAATCCTTTACATTACATTTTGGAAATTGGGTAACGGCACTATCAGGACAAGCATTAATTATTTCAATTCCTCTTTTCTTTGCATCTATGGCAATCTGTGGAAATCCAGCGAGATGTCTTTGGAAAGGAAATCCTGGTTTTGGTCTTTGCGGCATTCTTAAAGCACGAGTTGGTGGAGGAGGTGGAGGATTAGTAGGTTGTCCTTTATATAGTGTATGCCAATGATGATTTCCACTTCCATTTATCTTCATATCAAACCCCACTAATATAATTCTCTTCGCACCCGCATTGGCCGCCACACTTATGGCAGAACATCCACTATTTGCATTCCAAGCCACCATATTTGGATTTGGACTTATCCCTTTAGAATGACCACCATCACGCTGTAAAAACTTGATCCAGGCATATTTTTCACATCCTGCAGAGCAGGTAATTTTCAAACCAGGCCAAGCAGCTAACTGGTCCTTGTGCCATGTAAGAAATTTATGATCTCCAAAGAAAACCATGTCCATCCAATCACCAATAAGAAAAGCTGCATTTATAGCGATCACATGTTTTTTATGAATAGGTTCCATATATGGAGAATACACAGCAGGGGGAGAAACCTTATTTAAGACATCCTGAACAATATTATCAGGTATATCAAATTGTTGTGTTACTGATGGACCTCCACCAAGTATCCAAACATCTCCTCCCTCCCATATACGTGGAACCTGCCATCTCATGTAGTTAGGTTTTTAACAAATCGTTCAGCCTCTTCTTTCGTGAGTTTCTGCTCATTTACTTTCTTGTTCTTGGAATCATACACATCATACCACTCTCCATTGGCTTTTTCTTTCACCCGATATACTGGTGGCTCTGATTTAACCTCTGGAGTAACAACATCTTGCCAATTAGTGCGTGACCGAAGGTCTGGTGGTTTCTGAACTTGGATTGTATTGTCCAATGGGACTACTAAAGGTCGAAAATTAGCAGGCAAATCTTTTTCAGCTGCCGTAAATATCTGACCTGGTTTCATTATTTTGTGTCCCCAGAAATAAGACCTTGAAGCTACTACTTTCCACCGAATGGGTGTTTCATTTGTTTCCATATTTATTCCTCCAGGCTTTTCACCATTTCCAAGGCCTCAGTTTTCTTAAGAGCCTTGTCATTTACAATCTTGTCATTTCGATCAAGAACATTGTATAATCCACCACCACGATGTTTTATAGTGTATGCCGTTTCAACAATTACTGGGGGTGGGGTATCCTCTTTTGGTACTATTACATCCAAAGGTTTGATGGTGTCCCGAAATTGAAGAGAGATTTCATGTGGATAAGCCAAGAAGGTTTCCCCTGGCAAAATTTTGCGTTTATCTCGTAAATAAAGGCGACCACCGCCAGTATTTCTCCATCTGATCCTGCCATCTCCAATAGTATTAATTGTTCTTATGCGTTCCATGATTATGAATTTAAAAAAATAATGACTTGATTAGTCAATAATTAATTACGATATGTGAAGAAGACCGCTACGTCCATCAGCATCAGCACGAATCTGAGGAACCTGTATGGTCAGTACTTTGAATTTCTCAACGAACTTACCTTCAGTTTCCCACTGTACGTTCTGCAAAGGAAGACCCTGAATAAGTCTTACGACATCAGGAGTCATCTGAATAAACAGAATAGTATCAGCTGCCAGAGTATCAATGACCTTAAGTCCAGCAATTCTTTCAATTGCCATAATCCTCTGACGGATTGTCTGGTTTGGTGCTGTATCAGGAGTTGATCCAACATAATCCTCATCCAGTACGGTCTCATAGGCCGGTGGAATGTAAATCTGCCATGGACCATAGTGACGATCGTCAATACTTGCCTGTTTCCAAGCTATAATCTCGTCAACAATATCCTTACCAGTTGTAGCAGAATCAGTCCATCCATGAACCAAGCTAACCTGATTCCTGTTTGGGTGATTTACGTAACTGTAAATGGTATTCCTGTTCTTTGAATCTTTCTCTCCAAAACTGAATGTTAAGTCAGTAAAGAGCATATTCTCCAGTTTTTCCTTCACAGCCCGTGTTGCACGTTCAGCCATTATAGTATCCATTGGGTTACCCATGTTACGGCTTGTCTCCAATTCCCTCAGGTTAATCTCATAATCAACGTGAATGATCGGTATTGGAATGTAGTTGAACTGGAAGTCCGGCCTGTTTCCCAATGCACGGGTCACCCCATCCATTGATATATCAGCTTCCAGATTTCCCTGAACATCATGCCATTCCAACATTGTAGTACCCATAGCATTTCCAAGCTGGAAGGTAAGACCTTTTGAAATCAGGTCCTCAATTCCACCGAGCCGGTAATCCTGAGCCCTTACAAGAGCTTCGTCAAGTGCTTTCCACTCATCCCTACGGAGAGTAGCATTAGTATTCAATCCGGCAGGAACAACGGCATAATTACTTTCCAATTCTGGATCACCGTATCTTCCACCGGTGTAAACTGTAACATAAGACTGGTTGTCATCTCCGAGAAATGGACGCATTCTGTTCGGGTCCATCCTACCATTAGTCATCATCCTCTTGGCTACTTCGCCTTGAGCCCGACCATTTCCAATTAAATCAACGCTGGGTTTCATATATTTCTCCTTTCTTAATTAAATTACCATGCATTTGATTCTCTTGGCATATCCCAGAGGAGCTTCAGATGAGTCAACATCACCACTTGATCCCGAGAGATCAAGATGTTCCAAAGCCATTGCAACGGCATGACCTGTACCAGTCTGTTTTTCAAGAAAACCACCAGTCCCGAAAGACTGCAGAAATTCACCTACTGCAACATGTTCGCCATCAGCAAGAATGCCATAAAAGACATCTCCACGACCTGCTACCCATCCGCGAGTCCAATCGTGGTTGGCATAGGCATCATCAATTCCCTTACCCTGCAAAGCATCCTCTATTGCAATAATAGGAACGAATGCTGCGGGAGCATCATCTGAGTGAGCAACAAACTCATCACTGGAGTTCAGTGAAAGCAAAGCACCTGGAAAAAAGGCACCTCCGGCTTTCCTCTCAATGAAGACATCGCTGTAACTCTTCAGTTTAATTGTATGAACTGTAACTGACATTTTTAATCCTCCTTCTTATTTAGTTACTGTTTTAAACCTAATGCCAGTAGGTGGAAGAGGTCTCTCCTTGCTTGCATTACTTTGAATACTCTGTACACTATTCACCGAATAGTCAACTTCAGCATCCTTCCTCAATATACCAGCTATCCTTTTCAGGACACTGTCGTTCATAGCGTTCAGCTCTTCAGGAGTCCAGGTTCCAGCTTCGGAATTATCCTGAATTTCTTTAACAAGAGCATCATGTGTTTCCTTCAGCTGTCTCTTATAGTCTGCCAAAGCAGCCTTGTCTTCATCTGAAAGAACATTTACTTCCTTAATCACTTCCTTCGTCACCTCTTTGGTAATCTCAGTTGGTTTCATTTTTTCCAACTGATCTTCGGAGAGGGCTTCCAGCCAATCCCTGTCAGCTTCAACGAATTTGCCCTGACTGTTTGCAATCAGGTCGTTGACTCTTTTTTCAACACAGGGAGTGCATTTTTCAGCATTTTCTGCCATAATAATTACCTCCTTATTAGTGTTATTAACTTTAGTTCTTCTTCTGCCAGAACCTTCGGCAAGTGCAACATACTCCACTTTCTTACGTACTTCTTCGGGATTGCCAGTCAATTCAAGAGCACCACCATTAAATTGATAGCCCTGTTTGTACATTTTTGTTCCGCCTACCCTCAGACGGGCTTCATAGACAAGAAAATCAGGATACACTTCTTGTAGGAAGTGAATACTATTCTCGGAGTCCATAGAGTCTATCTTCTGGCGAGCGGCGTCAACCAATTCCTTAAACCCTTGCTCAGTGTTGTTATTGAGTTCAGATACATAGAAATCTTTTAACGCTTTGTTGAATTCAAGTTCATTCACTTCATCTCCTCCTTTCTTATTAGCACGTATGCCACAACCATCTTCCACTGAACAGGCTCCAACACCGCCGGGGAGTAGTGCTAAATGATCTGGTCTGTGATTTCTGGCAATGACTTCGTATGTTTCTCCATTCCAATTCCCTGCTGTTAATTCCTCTTCTGTAAAAACCCCTAAACTAACTTCTAAGGGTTGTCCAGCTTGCAGGGCCGCTAATACTACAGAAGACGTTTGTCTAATCTTATCCTCATTAATCCATAACTCAGCCATTAATTTCTGACCGACTACATGAGTATTAAATACAGTACCTATTTTCTGTTGCTCTATAATCTCAGGTTGATTAGCAGATACATTCACTCCATTAATTTCTGGATGATCCACTACAACTGGTATTCCATTCCATGATTCTGGAAATTTACCTAATTCCGCAATTGAATGAAATAAAGGACCGTGACTTCCATTATGTACTCCCTCAACCATCATAACCACCGGAACAATTAAATGAGTCTCTCCTTGATATTGAACAGAACTAACAGTATAATTTGGTTCCTGTTTACTTTTATAAATAACAAAATGTTCCATATTCTATCATATATTAATAATACTTTTGTAACTCTTCTATCCATGGTAAAGCTATACAACGACACATTGGATGCGCTGGAATCATTGGTTCTATTTCATCCAATGTAAATACCCTTCCATCCATACTGGCACACAATTCACAAACCCTATCATCACCAGCCGTTTTCCATTCTCCTTTCACTATAATATCCAACAATCCAGCATTCCGATATTCTTGAATTGTTGCTAAATGAAAAGCTCTTATCATTTCCGTTCTTGCTATCATTTCCGCCCTTCTTGCTGCAGGAATAAATCGACCTAATGTATCAGTAATTCCCAGCTGATCAACGCCCTCTCCATTAATTGCTGCTATTATCTTCCGAGCAAGCAGAGCAGGACCATCTCCGTCAATCATTCCTTGTGCCAAGATACGACTTATTTGAGAATCCATAGCATCAGTAACCCCTTTTAAATCATTATAAACCCGAGTAAATAACAAACCAACCCGATCCATATGAAATGGAGTACCCATTAATACCGCATCAATTCCACCGGCTGCTTCTATAGAAGGTATTGATAATCCGGCAAGTATCATTTCATAGCGAGCTCTTATTATTCCTCGTTTATAAGAATCCATCACATATAAATTAGTCCAAGCTGCTTCTACGGAACTTCCTATCTGCTCATACTCTGCAGTTGTCAGTAATCCTTTGTCGACCTGTTGCTGCAACCATTTCATAAACTCCTCTATCTTCTGAGCACTTCTTGGATAAGCAAAGGCTCCATCAAACCAAGGAGGTGTCATCTGGAAAGTAGCTATATTTCTATTATATCCAAAACAATCTTTGTCAACAATTGCAATTCGGATTACTTTTGTAAGCTCCGCAAATCTACGACGCATTTCCCGAGCAAAAGCATTCCTTAATGTAGTAGTATGCGTAGGATCGAAATTCTTATAAACAATAATATCATGAGCCTCTGTGCATTCCATTATACTGGTCTCCTTATTCTACGTTTTGGTCCTTCCGGAGTTATTGTTTTTCTTTTCCTTGGTTCTCCAGTAGCACTCTTTGGTTTTACTCCATCTGTTTTTCCAGCAGGGGCTGGAGGAGGAGTTGGTTCCAAATCCTTCTGAACCTTAGCCAATAAAGCTACTTCTTCTTCCATCTCATCTTCCCTGATATTCATTACCAATTCAACTTCATCAGATGTAAATCCTAAGAACTTCATCATAAATACAGTGGGCGGAATAACCTCCATTGCAGCTGGATTAGTCATATATTCTCTCAATGCATTTGCCCTGCTCTTTCCAATCTCTACCCTTGCTTTCTCACTTATTGAGAACAAATCAGTCCATTTTATAGAGTAATTAACTTCCGGCTTAGGTAATATTCCTAACTCAATAAATCTATCAACCGTTGGTCGAACAATTCTTGGTTCTGCATGCTCTTCCCTCCTACCTTGAACATATGCTAACCATTCTCCTCTATCTTCTGAGCTGGACAATTCCCCACGCTCACTTCCCGTCAGAATTCTTAAAGGAATGCCCTTTTCCGCTGCTATGCATTTAAGCTGGGTATCCATATGAGGAGAAGGGTCAGATATTGGTTGGGAGAGTGATTCTATATCCACACCTTCTGTAGTAAGGAATCGCCGTAAATCATTTTCATATTCATCCAACTGATCCAGCAAATCATCTTTCATTTCCTGAGTTATTGTATACTCAGGGTCTGCCTTTGCTTTGAAACCAGGGCGAGCATTCCGCCAAAACATTTCAGCGTCACCTCCTACCAATTTCTCAATATCATATAAGCGGTTAAATATTGCTTCCAAACGAGGAGTTCCAAATACTTCTGATTCCAGATTATCATCCAGAATATGAATAACTCTGGAATAGTGGATCTTAACTGATTCACTTTTCTGAGTTGCCATATCCATTACATCAACCTGATAATGTAATGGTTTGCCATATCTCTCATTTTTTGGATCGGATTCATAGTCAAATATTTTTGCGGTCTTTTCTCCAAACGGTTTGATATAAACCAATTTCTTAAATCCTCCAACAACCAATGGTTTTTGAAAATCATCAGGCTTTTTTACATCATCCGTTCCCAAGAGGAGAATTCCATATCTACCAATACCAGTTAATTTATCTACCCGAGCAAATAAGGTTTTTATTCCCATCTTTAAATTAAGCTCTTTCCAAGCCTTTTCAAACTCAGTATCTTCCGGTTCATTGGTTTCAATTAACTCCAACTGACCTTGCCATGTTGTCTTTACCGGACGATCTATAACCGCCTTTGCAATATCCTGACGAACATATCGTGCATAATAATCATCGAAAGTTAATTGCTCTTTATAACCAAGAGCCTTGTACAAGTTTCTGGTGCCACCATACTGTACTCCTAATTTGTTGGCAAGAAGCATTCTACCCACAAGTTCACTATAGATTTTTATCTTGTTGCCATCAACTGGTTCTTTCCTTGTTCTGGTTATCGTTTCCATATTTTACTCCTCTTTATTTCTCATAATCTTATCTTTATCAGCCGAGCCTTTACTTGATCCAAAATAATACTGCACTACCGTAGTAAAAGAACTGATAAGAGCACCAATAATTAAAAGCAGCACATTCATATTATTCTGTGGAATATCAATTGTAAAAAGCAAAGCAAGGACAATCATCAAAATTACACCTATTGCTGTCCCTAATATATTCTGATATAAGTCCTTATTCATCTTCGCTCCATATTGTTACTCCAACCGTTTCACCCCTTGCTTTTCTACCATCACCAAATACTACATAAGACCAAAATTTCCATGGTCCTCTCTGATCAAGTAAAATACTATCAGAATCCAAATCATGGTAAATAACTCCAGTAACTTCGTCATCTACTGTAGCTGACAATTGCCCTATTGTGCCATCAGGTTTCCGATAATGGATCTCTACAATCCTTGGATTAGATATAGCTACATTAGTAGTTAATATAATCCTGAGGCAAGTCTGATCTACAAATATCTTACTCATATTATTATACTGTTTTTAGCAAGTTCTTTTGTAATAATACTATCCTTATCAATTTGTAAAGTAATAGTTGAATTATCTTGTAGAGTCAAAATAATATAACTATTCCCCCTTATTTCTTCATATCGTAAGCGAACTAATCCTATACCTGTTACTTCTGATATTCCCTGAATAATACCTTTTAATTCGCCTCTACCAAACAAATTACCGAGAGTAATAGCTTCCCCATTTATTGATCCCCAAAGTGCCCCTTGAGCTCTGGCCTGTCCTATAGCTTGAACATCAGCTATTCCTTCAACAATACCAAGCAATTTCCCCATACCAGTCATAATACCTGATATGGTAGCACTTACAACTATCTCTCCATTGAGATCACCTATACCACCAAGCACTCCTCCAACTGTAGAATAAGCCTGAGTAAGACCTAACAATACCCCTTTACCTTTAAAAACTCCATTATCAGAAGCTATTCCATTACTTTGAGCAATTAACTTACCTTCACCTTTTAATATTCCATTATCAGAAGATACACCGTTCACCTGACCAACTATTGGAGCCTTTCCTTTTATTATAGTATTATTAGTAGCTATTCCATTTATTTGACCATATAGTTTACCTTTAGCAAGAAGTATTGCATTATTAGTAGCTATACCGTTTACCGTACCTTTTGCAGTAAGAAGGATTGGCATAGCCGTACAAGAGGCTATACCGTTTGTCTGCCCTACAAATGCTCCATGACCATGTAGTAAGGCGTTATTGGTAGCTATACCGTTTATTGCTCCATATAATATACCGTGACCATACAAGAGGGCAGAAGTAGAGGCAATACCGTTAGAAATAGAATTTAGGCGTCCTGTTCCTTTTAACGTACCTGACACGGTAGATGGAGCGGTGATTGCCCCTATTAACTTCCCTTTACCTTTTATTATACCATTATTGGATGCTATACCATTTATCTGCCCTGCAATATCAATGGTTATAATCTGATACCACAGAACTGCATTATTTGTAGATATACCAGTTCCAGAGCCATATAGTTTACCTTTTGCCTTTATGGTGAGGTTATTGGTCGCTACTCCGTTTATCTGACCATACAGTTTACCTTTTGCTTTTAAGACCCCATTATCAGAAGCAATACCAGTAGTTGATCCAATCAACTGCCCTTCTGCTAATATTATAATACCTACACTGCAAACACCATTTGTCTGTCCTTTCAACTCACCTTTGGCTCGTAGAGTACCACTTGCCGTAGCTACACCATTTGTCTGCAAACGATAGACAATAGCTTCAATACCTTGTATAGTTCCAGTAACTCCTTCACTTGTACCATTGATTTGACCTGCTAAACTACCTTTGGCTTTTAAAACTCCATTATTAGAAGCTATACCATTTATCTGACCATATAGTTTACCTTTTGCCTTTAGAATACCATTATCGGAAGATATACCATTAGTTTGTCCAGATAAAAGACACTTCCCTACTAATACTCCATTATCAGAAGTTATACCGTTGGTTTGTCCTACTAACTTACCTTTAGCTTTTAAAACTCCATTATTAGAAGCAATACCATTTGTCTGACCTATTAACTGACCTTCTGCTAATATTATAATGCCTACACTACAAATACCATTTGTCTGTCCTAGTAATTTTCCTTTACCTTTAAGAGTTCCATTAAGACTAGCTTCTCCATTTGTAGTAAGAGTGATGGTCGCCATAAGACCACTTATAGAACCAGATAAATTACTTACTCCATTGGTTTGTCCCTTAATACCATTATGGATTCCAGCAGAATTTGATGAGGGAGAGACAGTATACCCAGTATCACTAAACTCATAAGCAAATATATAATCTCCCGCAGGAAGTCCTGTTTTCGTATAAGTAGGTAAATAATCACTTATAGTAGAATTATACCAGTGAGCTCCTCCATCAGAACTCCAATACAATACATATGGGGCAACTGTTAATAAACCTGTTAATTCAACACTACCATCTGAGTTAAGATAAGTAGCAGGGGTAACCGTACCTATTCCTGGTGGAGGTGGATAACATCTTGCTTTCGGACTATTAGAAGCTACTCCTTTGGTTTGACCTATCATATAATAATGAAGAGTTCCTACAATATTATTAGTAGCAACTCCATTGGTCTGCCCTGCTAACTTTCCTTTACCTTTAAGTGCTGGAATATTAGAAGCTACTCCATTAGTCTGACCTGCAATCTGTCGGGTAGCCTTCCCTAACATTATTCCAACCAATGTGGCATAAGCTACTAAGGCATTAGAACTTAATCCCAGCCAAGTAATCGTAACCTGCCCGTTACTACCGTTTTCTGATCTCTTGAAGGTAGTTCCTAAGTTACCTCCTGCTGCTCCACCACCACCACCTGGAATAGATCCAAGGGTTCCTGCCGTGTTTGATGCTCCACCAGTTCCACCACCACCACCACCATTGGCAGCCGCTCCACCTGTTGCACCTGATGCGTTTGCTCCTTTTGCAGAATTTCCACCACCGGCACCTCCACCTCCACCTGTTGTAGTTGAGTTGGCTGCTCCGTTACCTCCGTCATATTCTTGACCTCCTCCAGGAACAACACAAGATGCCAATACCCCTGCTGCACCTGCTCCACCAGTATTTAACCCTCTCCCTCCAAAGTGAGCCCTAATCTCATTATTATTGAACTGTGAGTTTACTCCGTTTGCTCCGTTGGCATTGTTTGCGGCATTCGCCCCTCCACCACCAACAGCTATGGTATAAGTTGTTCCTAAGGTAACCGTAACATTTGCTCTTACATAAGCTCCTCCCCCACCACCTCCTGCTCCATGAGGTGATGAAGTCCTCCCATAATGGCCAGCACTACCTCCCCCTCCCCATACCTCAACCGTAACGGTTCCCGATACTGGAGAAAGCCAAGATGTATTCGCTGTACTATTATAGGTTATACTTCCCATGATTTACTTTCCGTAATTCTTTACATATTCTGGAATAGTCCAAACTTCATTCACTAACTTTATTATACCATCTATTTGCTTTCCTGAAACCACATCTAAATATCCTTCCAACTTTTCTTTCTCAGTTATATTATATAAATGATAATGAAAAGAACTATCAGCAAATCCTAAGTCTTTTTGCACATCCATTATCGTTTTAGCCTTCAGACCAAAACGGGCAATATTATTAGAAAGTGAGTAATCATCAATTAAATGATCCCTTTCTGTAACTGCATTCCTTTCTTGCCTTGTAGGAAAGATATTCTCCACAGCTTCCTCAAATGGTATTTCTAATGGTCTCCATAAATCCACACACCAATCACTGGCTATGGTAAACCAATTACAACTTCCCCAATGTCTGCCATCCCTACGCATATAATCATTGTACCTCCAGCGTATATTAGCAAAATCTCTTCCGTTATGTGAAACAGTATCTTTTGGCAAATATAAAGTCCAATCCAATGTCTCAGGATGAATTACTGCATCCGAGTCAACATAAATGTTCCAATCATTGCCCATCTGTTGAGCAAGTTCATAGATTTGTAGTTTTTCATATGTTACTGGCCAATCAGGGAATTTACGTTCCGTAATTGTGTGAAAGTCTGCCCCTATCTTATTTGCCCAATATTTGAGCAGTGGATAAGTAATGGCAGTGATCTCTGGAGCATAATTACCTATGTTCAGAGTAAATAGGGTTTTCTTAATTCCTTTCATGATTAGTAGGATTTTTAATTAAGTCAAATTTTACGAGGGCAATGAAGTTACTCAAATGCCTGGATGAAAATAACTTTTCATCTGTCGTTTTCTTCTCCACATCAGGGTATAATTCATATCCTCTGAAATGAGCATCAAAATCACATTTTATTGGATAATGACTGAGCTGACTTCTTTCCCTCCACCCTTTGTTAAAATAATGGAAAGTCTGTTCTGTGATGCCTCTGCGGTGGGTTGGATCTTGCCAAGCAATACCTGTATTATAATGAGGGGTAAGAATATGAATAATACCCTTTACCTTTAAAATACGATATACTTCTTCCACAAACTGAATAAGTCCATCATTCGGAGCATTAAGATCAATATTCATAGCTTCTCGTTTCAACTCATCATAATTATCACATTCATAAATGAGTTTTAACAATTGACGACCAAGTGTATCCATAGGGGTATGCTCCACATAGTGATTACAGATTATCTCTTCTGCACTATCTGAAGCGATGTCCCACGGAAAATCTTCTAAATTCATTACAGCATCTACACTATCCATCTTGACCATGTCTATTCCGAAGTAATCCTTAATACGAATCTGACCACAGGCCAAATTCAACTTCTTTTCGTTAATCATAACATTATGATTAAATGTATGTTAAAAATTAATCCTCATATACATCAAGGTCACCTGCTGCAAATTCCGGTGTGATACCTGGACTGATAGCCAAGTTTGCCGAAAGGTCACCCCAATAGATAGCATCATCAACTCCACCCGTTACAGCTTTGTTGATTGAGAATGCCAATGCGGTATTGCTACCCACGGTACATTGAGCAAAGGTAATAGCTGAGGTGTTGTAAGCGTTATTAGCACTTACTGTCCAACCACCTGCACCACTTGCCCTTGCAATCTCCTTCCTCGCATATCCTGTATAGGTACACTCTGTTCCCTGAGCCGAATCCGAAGGAGGAGTTGTTACATACAAAGCAATAAAGAAGTTACCTGCCGTGGTTGATCCTCTCAACCCTGTAGAATCTCCTATTGCTGCCAAGTTAGCGTTCTGGAATATTAATTGCAGAATCGCTGTTTCAAATGCATCTTTTTTACTTCCTGCCATGACATTTTTAAATTAAATTGTGAATATCAAATATATAATTGCAACTACTTGCATCCCTTACTCCTCTTTTCTCATTTGTCGATTTCTCGCAACCTTCCTTCTCCAGCGAAAGAACTCTTTCAACCCATTACCAAGCCACCAGCGAAATGGGTGGGCTTTTTTAAAAAAGTACTCCTCCTTTGTGTAAGCCTTACCTTTCAGATTACCTGATTTATCCTTGATTTTTATTGCCATAATTATTCTCTTTAAAATGGATAAAATTGTTCCGGATTTATCTTTCTATCTAAATACGCTATTTCAAAATGTAAATGATCTCCCGTTGATCTACCTGTATTACCTACCGTTCCAATGGTATCGCCTTTTGTTACCTGTTGATCTTCTCTTACTAATATCTGATCCAAGTGAGTATAAGTGGTTTCATATCCGTTCAAGTGATTTATAGCAACTAAATTACCATAATTTCCTTCTTTCCCTGCTTTAAATACTATCCCATCCGCAGCAGCCACTACAATCGTTCCTTTTTTCGCTCGATAATCTATACCAGCATGAAACTCCTTTTCATGGGTTATCGGGTTAGTTCTTGACCGATATACAGAAGATACCGCTGTCATCTCCTTAATACTTATTGGAGGAGCTGTTGGAAAGTGTTTTAACTGAACAGCCATTATACTATCATTTTTGGCTAATACTGTAAGAATATCAAATAACTTAGCTATGGTCGTATCTAACCTCATAATGGTAGGTCTTACATCAGATGCTGCATCTACCTTTGGTTCATAGTTAATAAATATCACTACTAATACTATTTGAATAATAAAATATATCAAAAACCTTTTGTGGTATAAAAACCATTCTGGGAAGTTTTTTGGTATCTTCATATCAATTTATTTATCGTTTTAAAACTCTTGCGATTTTTTTACCTACCAATTTCTGAAAGGCTCCAGCAGCAGCGTCAACCTGATCTTTGTAAGTACTAAATGGAAAGAAGCGATGTTCTTCTATAAAATCATGGTTCCATAAACCATTCATTAATATAAAGGCTCCATTGTTTACTTGCACTGAATAAGGGTCTGCTCTGTGAACTTTATCACCAGTAGCCCGTTCAGCATATACAGAATAACCTGCCAAGTTTCTTATTGTTCCATCTGCTGATTCCTTCCCGCCTGATCCAGGTTCCTGTTCCATCCAAACTGTCACTCTTTGTCCATCAGCATTAGCAGTCTCCTTTATAATCCTTTCCCGCTCGTGAGAACTCCATCTCCCGCGCTTTACATCTTCGATCAACCAACGCTGATTGGTTAGCTTGGTCATCCTTACTCCAACTGTGTACGGAGCTCCGGAATCAGTTGCCTGCGCTTTATCCCAATATCTGACAGTTTGCATTATATCAGGGTTGGGAGGCATTTTATTTATAGTTTGAAAATGATCTACCTTAAACATACCTCCTCCAGGAGGTGTTGGATCTTGACCTACCTGACCAGCATAACCATATTGACCAAGGTCAGCCTCCATGTCTTTCAACACTTTCCAAGACGTCCTGTTAGGGTCCATTAGGTCATCAATGTAGTTTTCCACCAACTCTGGTGGTGAAACCTGCTCACGGTAGTTCCGGCACTCGCCAGGAATACAGATGTGCTTGAGGTTTTCCTTTTGTTTTGCTAACATATGACCTGAGGGATCGTCCTGATGTAGACGTTGCATGATCAATATGGTTGGAGTATTATCCTTGCTGGTCTTCCTTGTAGGAAGGGTTTGTTCCATCCAACGATTTGCATTTGCTAATTCAATATCCGACGCTGCCTGCGTAGGATTCAGTGGATCATCCACAATGAGAATATCTGCATGGAACCCCATTAATGTGCCTCCGACAGAGGTAGAATACCTACTACCGCCAGGGGTAATCTTTGGAGGTCGACCTGCAGATGATATTTCCTTGGTTACAATCTTGAAATTTGATTTTGTATCCTTGTCTTCCTTGATATCTATTTCCGGATAAATCTGTTGGAATTCAGCACTCCTGATCAATTCCCTACAATATTCTGCTGATTCCAATGACAATGCTCCCGAGTAACTACTACAAATAAACCGCATCCACGGCCACTTGGTCCAACACCAAGCCGGAAACATAATGCTACAAGTGATTGTTTTCGTGCTTCCAGGAGGCACATTAATAATAAGGTCATATTCCCTTGGTTGACGGGCTCCGACCTGATATGCGAGTTTTTCCAATTCCCCACAAAGGTATTCTATATGCCAGTTCTGTTGGAATTTATGGGGACTTACCAAAGGCCAGTAATACTGTAAAAATTCATAAAAACTACGACTATGTAAAAGACGAATAGCACGTAAAGGATTCTTAACGAGCTCCTGTAGTGCTTCAATTTTTGGTGGAATTGTCCGAACTCTTTTTACCTCAGTCGTTGTTTCCTGCATCTTCTGTAATTTGGTTTTGGCGATTCTTCATCCCTATCGCTATGGCAAATTTCAACTCCTCCGCCGATAGGTCGTCAAAATTCATATTAGCGTTTATATTGGTATGGGTAACTTCCACCCTTGATGTTTCCGACCAATCTCCTCTTCTCCTTAATGTCAACCATTTGTGGGCTGCCCACGGATTTGCCTTACAATGCTTCATGATGGTGGTGACTACAATCTCCCCATTCACAACATGAGCCACCTCTTCCGGATAATCATACCCGATGGCAGCTCTCAGCAGACTTTCCGCAGCTTTACTATCAGCATCCACCTTTCCTCTAAACATCGCCTCCAGGAATTCCGGATGTGATCTTTTCCAATAATCAATGGTATTATATTCCACATCAAACGCCTTTGCCAACTCCCGATCTGTCAAACCCAACAGACATAACCTATACACCATATCTATGTACTTTGGGTCCCATTTCCGTGGTAATGTATTCTCTCTCATGTGTCTTAGTGAAAAATTTTCACTAAGATATTAATACAATATCACTTCAAACTATTTCCTCCTTAATTTTCTTACCCCTCCCACCATTATTCCTTCGGAATAATAAAACGTTGAAATTCCCACCTACTCTGATTCCTAACCCCTTTACCACCCTTCTTTATATCCATTATAAATAACACAGGAAATAAAACGTCAATTAAAACACTATTCCTCCTCCACCGATTAACTCAGTGTAGATTTCCAAATCACCGATAAAAGACCGATAACCAATAAATAGTCCATAGGAGGAAATTCCACTCCTATTCCAAATCAAACGTTGAAAATTTTTTATATACGGTACCATTTCCTCCTCAATATTCCAATACTCCAGGAAGGTTCCCATATATAAGTAATCAATAGGAAAGATCAATTCTGTTGAAAATTCATGTAAATTCCAAATCATATGTCTAAAATTTATACGGGTAATCCGACCCCTCCCCCCTAAATTTTGATCATTAAATCAGGGGGGTCAATCCTTTGATTATCAATATATTATCATCATCATATTATCCTGATTATCAATATCTTATGATTATAAATTTATCATCTGATCATCAAAGATCAGGATGGATTTAATAAATTAAGATCAATATATCCTTTATTAATATCCTTAGATCAATTAAGATATTAATATCTTTTAATCTGATTATCAATAAATAAAGATATTCCACTCTTTTATTATTTATCTTTGATCTTTTATTATCTGATCTTAATTAATATTATCAGATATCAATATCTTATTATCTTTTAATCTGATCTTAGGGTGGTGATATTTATCACCGATCCTATTGATTTATATCACGCCTATATTGATTTATGGCCATTGATATTTATCACCGATCCTATTGATTTATATCATTGATAGCGGTGATATTTATTATCGCCCAGGCGCTCCTTTTATTTATCCTGATCTGGATGATGGCGGTGATATATATCAATAATCGCAGTGATATTTATCCTTATTAAGATAGAATCTAAATTGATCTAAAGTGATATATATCACCGCAATATCTTTGGATAATATTGATTTATTATATATCTTTGGTTTAATAAGATTAAGATCAGATAGGATATGATAATCCTAATATTGATCTGGATATGATAATCTTAGATAATCTTTTAGATTATCGCTTAATTGTTCTTTGACATATTCCTTTAAGATTAAAAAATCATTAAAAAATCAAAAAAATGACCACAAAAAAATCATTGGATTTAAATCCTATTAATTTGGATTTATCCGCCGCAAAAATTTATGATATCAGTGATTTATTATCTGATCTTAAAAAAATTGATGATTTAAATCCGATCGCCAACCCTGATCTTAATCCAGATCTTAATCCAGATCTGGATAATAAAAAATCTGATAGGATCACCAAAAAATCAATTTGCATTGATCTTTTAAATAATCCGGATGGCTCAACAATTGATCAGATGGCTCAAAAAATCTTTGATCTTAAAATTGATTTAGATAAAGAAAAATCCAAAAGGACCTGCCTTTTATGGATGAGCAAGATCGGATTTAAAGTTGAATCCTTTAAAAAAGATGATGGATTTAAATATTATCGCAAAGCCGCAAAATAAAAAATTGATTATCCTGATCTTAATCCTGATCGCAAGATCAGGATTTTTTTTGCGATATCCTGATCAGGATTTTTTCCCTGATCGCATCGCTTTTCCGCAACCAGGACATTTTATCAATTTTAAAAAATCCTGTTGAAGTATTTCCTTGACTTCCCCTACACTTTTTACAAAATGCCGGCATTTCAGGTTTTTTTTATTTTCAAAATCTTTTTTGATCTGTCGCCTGGGTGGCTTTCATGATTTTCTTTTATCAATTATCTTTTAAAATATTCATTAAATTGATAGGATTTACAGATAATTAAATCTAAATTTATATATTGATTTATTTATTAATTTAATTCATTTACATCATGAGACCACACAACATTATCCGCAAAACATCTAATCAGATGATTTGGCACACATCCAAAGGATTTTTCGTAGGATGGCGCCACACTGTCTATGGATTAGCTCCCGCTTTTCAGAAAGATGAGATGAGAGCAAGACTCGTTTGGAATGCATTTTTGATCTTGCATCCAATGTATGACATTCGGCATGAGTTGAATTATCTTCTTCGGAAGGATCATTTCAGGAATCAATTATCAATTGTAAATTATTAAGATCATGAAGAAGTTATTAGCACCTCGTTCATTCAGAGCATTATCTTACATCGTGAGAGATTGCTTTCTGATCAATTATGATGAGAAATGTGTTCATTGTCATCATTTTAGTGAATGCAAGAAGGCTCATAAAGATTATCCGAAACTTGTAAAACGGTATGCATCATGAAGAAAGCAGTTAACCTCAAACAGTATCAGGATCTTTCAGAAAGATATCCTGATATGATCAATCCTTCAGACAGTATATCTGATGAAAGATGGGAAAAAGGCTTTGGCTCAATGTATGATGAGATGATGATGAGCGAAGAAGAGTGGGCGAAGCGAGGGAGAATAGAAAGAATCGAAGAGGATATCCGCAATTTATCCTATTTCACAAGAGAATTGAAAGAGCTTGTAAAGTTGTATCCTGATAATCCAACGAATCCTTTGAATAGAGGGAGAGTAAATGCTACAGAGGCTCTCAATCATGTAGAAACAGCAATTAGATTATTATTGAATTTAACAGATCGTAATTTCTAAGCCATGAAACATGCAATCCTATTAAATGATGAATCCACTGAGATGACCACCTCATGGGGAATTGACCAAGAAATCAATCTTTGGTTCATTGATTATTACATTCCGAATGAATCCAATAAAAACGGATTTACAGTTATATCATTTGAATTTTCACTAAATTAAAAATGAATGGAAAAATTAGAATTGACCACAGAAGAATTTCGTGAAATGGTTGAGGGAGGGATGAAAAACCCTCTCCCTCTTCTCTTTGCTCGAAAAAGACTTCTTTTAGAAATCATCATAAAAAAATACAAAGATGATGATGAAGAAGCTCTCAGAGAAGATTATGATTTTCAAACAGTTCAAGGCGCTGATCTTTATTTCAGAGATTTGCTCGGATTGGATATCAAAGTTTTGAAAGAATCTGGAAATCATCATCAGATTCATATGTCAATCGAAATCCATAATATTCATGAAGACCTGATGCCTTTATTCATGTATCAACATTGGGCTTTCGAATATGGCTCAGATGTAATAGACGATTTTCAAACGATAATAAAGCAGATCGTTGAGATATATGGATTTGAAGGAACTTGGGAAGAAGACATCCTGATGGAAGCTTCATTTTGGATGGATAATGATGAAATGGGAAATTGGTATGCTACATTTGATCATGGATGCTGAAAATTAAAAAATTAATAAAATGAAAAAGACAATTAGATTTATTCTCTTTATGTTTGAAGAGAAAATGGGAAACATTCCCACAGTTGATAATTTGATTGATTTCATGTGTTTAAGCATTATTTCTTTGTATTTGCTTAATTATATCCTATAGCAATGAAAAAAATTGAATGGACGGAAAAAGAATTAATCCTGATCAATGAAGTGATTCAGGAGTATAGCTTCGACGTAAATAATGAAAAAGATTACGATGTTAGCGTGAAAGCCTATATAAAGGATCATGAACTTGTGATTTTACTAAATCCAGAAGATCCGAAGGAGCTTTATTACTTTGTAAATAAGATTTATAGAAATTCAAAAGGAGAAATCATTGATGAAGAAACGATAGAATCAGTGAAAAGGCCAAGATTACCGAAATATCTGAAAACTATGCTTCAGAGAATGATTCAGTTTGATAACAGGATGTTTAATCGTTAAAACATAAAAACAAATGAGTACCACAAAGAGGCCTGGTGTAGCGCTCGAAAGAGAAGGGGTTCGAATCCCCACTTTGTGGCAAATTTCACCAAAACCGCAGAAAAATGATTCTACATCCTTTAATTAAACACGGAGAAATGGAGTATCCTATTGGAAACAACATTCTCGTGAATTTAGCCACAATTCATGATATGGCTAATAGTATTTACTTAGTAATAGATGAATACTACAAAAAATCAGAATTCAAAAGAATTATCCTTTTTTGTAGAGGATCTTCTGGAGCTATCATTGCTGGAATTGTCAGTTCTAAGTTAATTGAATTATTTCCAGATAAAGCGATTACAATTCATCATATCAAAAAGCAAGGAGAAGAAAGCCATAGCTTCACTTTTCCAGAGGATTCTGTTTTTTACAAAAGCATAATTCTCATTGTTGATGATTTCATAGCAACTGGATCTACAATGAGAGCTATTTTAGAACATATTGCTCTTAGAAGACGAGATCAAGAAATTGATATCCTTTGTGTTTCTGGAAATTTGCAGGGAAGCGACTTCCCAACAGAAAAGATCAAGCATTGTATTCTCTCAAGATAATATGTAAATACCGCAAAAATGAAAACAATTAAACATCAGTACATTTTACTCAATGGAGTGAAGTACATCAAAAAAGGAAATTACCTTGTAAAAGCATTTCCCAAATTATCAAAAAATGAATAAAATTACCAAAATTCAATTGCGAGATTATGTCAAACATAAGCTTGCTACTGATCCTATTTGGGCGAAATCTGCCCTGATACGGATTTATGAGTTTCAAACAAGCCAGGAACAATCGGTAGAATCCACGATTGATCATAACGGCGTAGGATTCTCCGGTACGGATGGAAAGATCCTTACATCATTCGCGAAACAGCTGGAAACGAAGCGTTGGTTATCTGATAAGCAAATGTACATCGTCATGAAGAAAATGCCGAAATATTGGAATCAGATAGTTATGATTTCCGATCCAGTGAAATTGGAATCTCAAGTATTATCTTATTTAACAAGAAAGTAAAATGAAAGTACACAAAACCGCAATGACCATTTCTACGCTAATAGCGTTTGGATGGATTTTCCTTTGTGCTATCTGTTATAAAGCAGATAAGTATACAACGGATCGTGAAAAATTCGATAAATGCATTGAAGCCCACCCGAGCGATTGGGTTTGTGATTCCTGTTGGAATGCAATAATGGTAAAAAAGTAATTCAAAAGATTTACAGATGTCGATTTGATTTATTCAAAAGTACTACCTATCTTTATTATTGGATGATCAGGTCGACATTCACTTTAACTTCAAACTAAAAATTAATGAAAATGAAAAAAGGACAATTCTCATCAAAAGAAACTGGACAGACTAAAGACGTTCAGGTAGAATCTTTAGGCGAGCTTATGCTTGCAAAAGTAAAGGATTTTCTTCTTCTCCACAGAAAAACCGGAACTGTAAAAGAGTGGAATGAGCTCAGAGAACAACTAAAATTGAAACTTCCTGAGGCTGTAATAGGTCTGCTGGATGCTTCAGCATTTATTGATGAATTCGTAACTTCTAAGTAAACAATTAAAAACCGTAAGAAAATGGAAAATTTAGTGTTTTATGTAGGATTGGCATATGTTTGTGTATGCTGGATATTAATTCTTCTCAGCCCAGTGAAAATCAAAATTGAAAGACGATGACAATTTTAATCAACGGAAAAGATGCATTTGCTTGTGATATCACTGATATCAATCAGGCATGGAAAGTTTTGCAGGAAGCTCACAGATGGGCTCAGCAAAAAATTGCTCGCAACTTCTATGTTGGACAAAGAGTATCGTTCGACAGCCGCAAAAGAGGAATAAAAATCTACGGAAGGATCACCAGAGTCAACATCAAATCCATATCTTTGAGAGCAGAAGGTGGATACGGAAACTGGAAAGTATCTCCCGATTACCTCACTCCAGAATCCGAAGCAGATGTTAAAAGAGTAAGAATAGCATGAAAAAGCTAATTAACAAAGTGATGGAGAGTGATTACTCTCCATTACTCTGCATTCCTGCAGCCGTAATATATTGGGCTTTTGTATTGTTTATCCTGAAATTCTTTAATCTTAATTGATATGAAAGTCCTTAGAAAAGAAGTTGGAGTAATTCGAGTTCAAACATCATCAAATGTGAATATTGACTTCGAATTTGATTATGGATACAAAAAGTATTTTGCTTTTCTTCCATTTGTTGATGATGATCCGAGAAGATTCGACTTTAACAAATTATCTGATCTGAAAAAGAGTTCGGATGTATTAAAATCTCTTGTGGAGCTAAAAGAATTTGATGATTCAATCAAAATTATATTCTCAGGCGACAGAAGCGGAGAACATTTTAGCATTACTGTAAACGAAGATACAATGGTAAAACTTGCTAAGAAATGGGCGAAGAAATAGAAGTGATTGTAATTGCGGAAAACTATGTTAATGGATGTGGAATCATCCAGAAATACATAGGAGATGATTTTACAAAAATCCTGAAAAGGGTAATTGAAGATCATTCGTATTCTACTAATTTGAGAAATCAGGGAAAACTACTAAAACATATTGATGAAAACAATGGAGATGGATGCGATTTCATCTTTGCCATATTCGTCAATAAAGAATTATGGTTTTCTTGTGACTCAATTGAAACGATAGATATCAATGAAGAAGATCCAGGAAATGATGATTATCTTGCTAAACCTTCTGATGAGTTTAAATTCTAAGCGTGTCAAGCTATTTCCAATGGCTTGTAAAGGATTTTTGCCGCCTGTGCCATCCTTGAGGCAGTCCAAACAGGTTTGATGCCTGTAGGCGGCTCTACATTTACTAATCACTAATACTAAATAAAATGACAAAACAACAGTATGAAATGCTAAAGGAATTATTGGTTTCTGCTTCAGAGGATAGAAATGATCCTCTATCTCATGCCAATATAGAACCATCTGGATTATTTCCAGACCAAGACAAAGAAGATCCATTTATTTGGGTTAGTCTTCATCCTGATGATTTATCAGAAAAATATTACAGATATACTTATGCTGCTCAATGTTTTACAAGAGTATTACAAGAATTACAAAAGGTAAAAGCTGCGTTTCCAAATGATCCTGAAATGGGAGTTGATTTAGGAATTGGTGGAACAGAAGGTCCGATTGATCCAGAAAAGTACGAAAAACAAATGGCAGAGCCTATTCAAAACTGGAAAGAAATTGATAAAAACTGGGTGGAGTATAATACATTTGAAATAATAATAGCATAAAGATATGGAAAGAGAACTTCAAGATGGCGTCTACAAATCAGGTACTGCTACCTATTTTGTAAAGGATAACAGAGTCCTCATGCTTTTAATGGGAGACTACTACAAGACTAATTACAACTTTATGATCGGAGCGGAAATGACTAAACCACTGACTGAAAGCCAGAAGGAATCATTTGACAGAGCCTACGAAGCGGCTAAAAGATGGTAATTATAAAACTTTCATTTACCAATTTGGATTATTCATAAGAACACCTTATCTTTATATTTGGATGATACACTATAAAGATATGCTAATTGAACTAAAGGACGCTTCATACGCTGTAGAGCAAGTGAAAGAACTCAATTATTTACGAATCCGAGTTACTGATGGACAAATTGAAATAGAGTTCCAAAGAATTGAACGCGGTTGGGCGTCACTTCATGAGACTGCTAAAGATCAGATATTCCCCGAAGAAGATACTTGGAGAATACTTTCTGTCGCTGAATTTATATACATGATGAAAAACCAATTAAATTGAATTATAATTTGAAAACTAAAAACCGTAAACAAAATGACAAAAGAACAGATCGAAGCATTGAATAAGCTTCAAGGAGAGATTTCAGAAGTTACAAAACATCTTGATCTCATCAAAAGACACAGGGTTCATGTTAGCTTTCCAGGCTATTCCCAGTATGAATCATTAAATCTCGAAAAATATCCAGCATTGCGAGATGATCACGTGGAGTATCTGAGAATAAATTATGAAAGCATTCTTGATGAATTACTCGCAAAAAGAGATACCATCATTCTTTGTAAAGCTGGAGAAAGCATGGTAACATATGATCCTATCAGAGATGAAGATTTGGATATAAGTACAGTGGTGTAACGATACTTTTTGATTGTAAACCTTCTCAAATAAAATTAAAATGAAAGACTTGACAAAAGAAAGAATTTCGGAAATTGTAGGTTCTTCAAAAGATGCTTATGAGTGCCTACTGAATCTTTACAAAGAGGCTATTTATCCTGTTGAATGGGATAATATTGAAACTATAAAACCTTGGGAAATTCATCTAAATAAGAAAACGGCTGAATTTATTCTACAGGAAATGCATAGTGAATTCACTGGACATGATGGGGACCCTTGGATCGTTAATTCTTTGATTTTAAACAAAGGATTTTCTGCTGCTCACGAAGAAGTTCCAGATTGGAAAGTAGAAGTAACTGATGATTGTTTTACAGTGAAAGTATTTGATCGGGTATCTGCTGATGATCTTGAAGAATTCCTTAACTCCCATGAGACTGAAAAATCTATTTAAGAAAAAACAAAGGGATCTGCAGGTTACTTTTATAGTACCTGCAGATGCTGTTGAAAAAGCTAAAACAGAAATGTTTCCGGCTGTATTGAAAGTGACTGATAGTATGGTAGCAGATGCTTTAATGCATCATTTATCAAAGGAAATACGCGGATTTTTTTTTCAAGATATAAATGTTAAAAGAATCCGCACAAAGAAAATAAGGACAAAATGAAAGAGATTCTATTATTGGTTTATGAATTACTTGAAGCCACACATGCTACTACAGATTGTGGTGGAGACTATGGTTATGTAACTGATGAAGAAGGATATCAGTCATGTAATGGATGTAAGCATGAATGGGATTGTAGAAATTCTTATCAAAGAAAACAAAAAGCAGATGAATTGAAAGCTCTCATTGATAAGATGTTACCATCTCAATAAGATTTTCTAAAATACATTTTGATTATTCAGATTTATTGATTATCTTTATTATTGGATATTAATGTTTCATTAAAACAGACCGCAATTATGGGAAGTGTAAGTTCAATTGAGAATGTAGATTGTCCGAACTGTGGCTCTCAAGGGGCTCATTCGGAGTTTTACTACAGGTCAGGAGAAGAATATATCTTCTGTCCAACCTGTGGTTATCGTTATGAAGTAACTATGAAAAGAGATGCCGAAGGTACCGTCATCATTGAAAATGGGGAACCAGTATGGCAGGAAGAAGAAAACAAAGAACCGTATGGTTGTTTGACTTATGGAGTGAAAGACTCTATTGGAACTGCTTTGATTACATTGGAATCAAAGAAACATCTTGATGATATCCTTCAGCAGATATCAAAAGATACTGAGAGTGAAATTACCACTCTTCATCTTTCCAGAGTTGAAGGTGGAGAAATATTGGAAGAAGATTTATTGTATCACAATTTCATTAAAATCGCAAAAAAATGAAAAGAGATTTGATTAAACTTGGAGAAGTTAGTGTAGACAGTGGACAGATTATTATCTGTGATCCCTGTTATATTGACTCAATGTGGAAAAACGAAGAATTTGTAGATCAAAGAAGGTATCGCCAACGTGGAACCGAAGTGATCCTGGAATTCAGAAAAGATTTCCAAATGTTTAACGAAGTCATCCCTGCCTACGGAAAGGATATGAATACTCTGATTGATGAAGGAGAATTCTATCAGCTTCCTTATGCTCCGGCAAAACATCCCTTTTCTTATAATGGCTGCTGTGTTCAAACTTTATCAGGACATGGCGGAGAACTTGCAGGAGGTTCAGGAGTTGCTTCCAGTTCAGGATGGGGTGATGGTAGTTATCCGGTTGTAGCCGAGATCAGGGAAGGGAGAGTGAAATCAATAACAATCACATTCTTTTAGGATGAAAGAGAAAAAGATCAAACAAACAGGAATCACCATCCAAGGTGTTGCTCTGATTAACTTTTGGGGTGGTGGACAAGGAGAAGTCATAATGGATGAAAGATATATTCCAAATGACAAAATCTCCAAGGAGAATATTCTACGCTGTATCAATGACGGACAATTCGGTTGTGAGTCTATTGAATCGGCAGAGATTGATATACTTATCAATTATGAACTGGGTTTTGCAATGGAATATGATCGAACCATTGTAGTAAAGAATCCTGCTTATCGTAAATTTTATTGTAGAGGAATAATATGAAACATATAATCAGATGCAAGGAATGTGGTTGCTATGAGTCAATTGAAGCTTCCGAAGAAGGCGTCAAAATGTGGCAACAAGGAATGCTGATTCAAAGAGCATTGCCAGAATTAACCGCAACACAAAGGGAAATGTTCATTTCAAGAATATGTCCTAATTGCTGGGATAGAATGTTTAAAGAAGAATAACATGACAAAAGCAGAGTTGTTTAATAAGTATACAGAAATACTCCACGGCAATGACGTGGAGTTAGTTCTTAATTATCTGTTTGATTTTTTCAGTACAGATCAGCTAAATGAATTTCTTTACCATATATACATGGAAAAAGGATTGGATTTAAACAAAGACGACGATGAAGAATAAATTAATTGTACGATTTAAGGATTGGAATTGTAGGATAGATTTCCGCAAATATTCCAATGGCAGAACAGCTATTGTCCTGGTTGATCCTTCAGATGGAGAGCAGGTTGCTGTTGCTACTGTAAATATCCCTGAGCTTCCTTTGAATAAAGACTTTGTAATCATCAAAGATTACACAGAAAATGAAGGGATGCTTGATGCTCTTATTTCTGCCGGCGTTGTAGGTCAACCACTTATGATGGTTGAAACCGGATATGTAAAGTGTCCCGTTTGTCATTTATTAATAAATCCGTAAGAAAATGGAAAGTAGATCCGTTGAACAAATCATTGTGAATAAGGATGCTGCGAAAGCAGCAGTCCAGCAGGCTTACATAAAAGCTCGGCAGGAAGTTCAAGATGGAGCTTTAAAAGGACAGGAGTATATCATTGTTCAATTCTCCCTACCAAATTATGGTGATGGGGGCAAAGTCTTGGATATGTTGGAAAAGCATGGAGTTGTATGTTGTGCCAGAGGATTTTGCTCTGAACAAAAGCACGATGGAAGTTATTGGTTTAGTATACAATTAAGAGTTAAAGAATCATGAAAAAACCGCAATTAAATTTAGTTGGTGAAGATGGTAATGCCTTCGCAATATTGGGAAGAGCTGCCAGAGTAGCCCGTCAGAATGGAATGGATTGGGAAACAATCCAGAAAGAAGCAACATCAGGTGATTATGATCACTTACTGCAGACGATGATGAAGTACTTTGCTTGTGATGAGTCGGATGAGGATGATGAATAAATAAAGTTTTCATTAAAACATTTGGTTTATTCAAAGATACTACCTATCTTTATATGATGGATTATTTACTTCATTCTAACACTTGACATTATGGAAGAAAAAGTACAGGAATTCAAAGAGTATTGGGAAAAGAATTATGGATATATCTCCATGGAACTTGAAGACTATGAGATCGCTGATTTCATAAGTAGAAATAACAACTCTATTATAAGAGCTTGTGACAGTGCTTCTGATTATCTGCTCGCTCAAGGGCTTGCAGAAGTGGATGAATAATTACTTACTAAAATCGTAAAAAAATGGAACAGAGTTTAAATGCAGTAGTGGAAGCTAAGATCAAGCAGAAACTACAAAAAGGAATGGTAAATGTTCAACTTACCATGGAGAAATTAATCTCCGAAGGAAAGATTTCGAGAGACTTTACAGTCAATGTAGGTGCTGAGAAGGAAGGAGTAAATTCAACAATGAATTTTATTGCGACCAATCCAGCAAAGTTGACAGCCGTGATTGATGTGCCTACTCAGGGAAAAGAGGCTTTTACATTTAATGATCATGCAATGACTCAGCTTGCTGAGAAATTAAAGATCCCTACAGCTTATCTGACCTCCTTATTATTTGGAGAAGATTGGCAGCGGACTCTTGCTTATGATATCCTGAATACCCACAATGGTTACTTAACCAGGAACAAAGTTTTGATCAGAGCAATCGGCACTCAGGTAAGAGGTGTATTATCCGATTCCTACAGGAGACTTGATTCTCATCTGATTTTTGAAGAGCATATCAAAGAGGTGCTTTCATTGGGAGCTCAAATATCTGACGGGTTTATGGATGATTCAATTGTATCCGTAGAGAGCATGCTTCCGAAACCAATCGTAGTGGAGACCGCTTTGAATGGTCAGATCATGCTTGCTTTTGGTTCCCGCCTGTCTACATTTGATTATGGAGGTCGTGCTCAGATTCTCAGTTCTGTTATCACCAATGGAGTCTGCCTTAATGGAGCTGTCAGAGAACATATGCTGAGAACAGTTCACCTTGGAGCCAGATTGGATGAAGGAATGGTTTTCTCCAAAGAGACTTACAGATTGGATTCCTTAACGGTTGCTTCTGCCATAAGAGATATGTCTCGTGAGATATACTCAGTGGATACCGTAAAGCAACGCCTTCAGGAAATACAGGCTGCATCATCCACTCCAGTAGAACCGGCAGCAATGTTAAAGGATCTTTATCAGGGAATGAAACTTTCCAAAGGAGAATCAGATGAGGTAGGAAAGATGCTGATGAGAAATGATCCAATGCAAGGTCTTCAGGGAGAATCAACTATCTGGAAATTGGCTCAGGGAATAACCGCCTACGCCAATCAGGATGATGTATCAGAGCGTAGGAGAGTAGAACTCCAGCAGGTTGCTGGTGATTTGTTTAAGAAACTAAAGAATTAATGAAGATCGTGCTGAGTGACTAAATCTGCTTCGGCAGAGGAGAGGAAAGGCTATTCACCGAATATAGGGGGCGGGCGTAGAAACGAATAAATACCCCCTTCTTATACTTAATCTAAATGATTATGATTCAACCTTTAACCGCAACATTAGCTGCTAATGATAAGGGACAGAGAGTCATTAAGATTTCTTTCCCTTATAACATTGATATACTGGACAAAGTTCGGTCTATCCCTGGCAGACAGTACCATAAAGAAGTGAAAAAGTGGTCTGCTCCAATAACTCCTTCTGCCGTTGAGAAATTGATGGCGTGGGGATTTCAAATGGATCCAAGACTATTAACATATTTACAGAATTCTCAGATCAGGAAGAGTAATATCCTGACTGAAGGAATTCCAGGACTCAAAGGAGAATTATTTCCTTTCCAAACGGAAGGAGTTGCTTTTGTAGAAATGCAAAAAGGTAGAGCTTTGATAGCCGATGAAATGGGATTAGGAAAAACAGTCCAAGCACTTGCCTGGTTACAACTTCATCCTAAGTTACGGCCTGCTGTCATAGTTACTCCTGCCGCATTAAAATTAAATTGGAAAAGAGAAGCTGAAAAATGGTTACCAAATCCAAATGTAGAAGTATTATCAGGAACTTCTCCATGGAAGACCACAGGAGATATCCTCATCATCAACTATGATATCCTTCCGAATAATTATGAGAAGGAGGAAGGTAAGAAAAGAGGTAAGGAAATTTTAAGATCAGGGTGGGTTGATTTCCTGATTGATAGAAATCCACAAGTATTGATCACGGATGAGTGTCATTATTATAAAAACGGATCTGCCCGAAGGACTTTAGGCGTGAGGAAGATTGGCAGGATAGTTCCAAATATGATAGCTTTGTCAGGGACTCCGGTGCTGAATCGTCCGATTGAGATATATAATGTGGTGAGATTACTCAAACCCGAACTGTTCCCAAATTATATGTCGTACGCTAAGAAATATTGTAATGCCAGACATAATGGATTTGGTTGGGATTATTCCGGAGCCTCTAATATAGAAGAGCTTCATGCCATGCTCAAGACCAATGTAATGATCAGGAGACTCAAATCAGAAGTATTGAAGGAATTACCACCAAAGATATATTCATTTGTTCCAATGGAGCTAACCAATAAGAGTGAATATGAGTTGGCTGAGAAGGATTTCATATCATTTCTTCGAGCTTGGAAGGGCAAGGAAGCTGCGGTAAGAGCAGAGCGAGCTAAAGTATTAGCTTCGATAGCAGGATTAAAACAACTGGCTGTGCATGGGAAACTCAAGCAGGCAAAGGAGTGGATCAAGAACTTCTTGGAAGTGGATGGGAAATTAGTTGTATTTGTTGATCATCACTTTACATCTGATGCTCTGATGGAAGAGTTCGAGAAGGTTGCTGTCCTATTGGATGGACGTAGTTCAGATAAACAAAAGGAAATAGCAAAGACTAAATTTATGAATGATGATAATTGTAGATTATTCATTGGTGGAATCAAAGCTGCTGGAGAAGGAATCACTCTTACAGTAGCTTCCAATGTAGCTATATTGGAACTACCATGGACTCCTGCAGCAGTAGATCAATGCACTGACCGTTGTCATAGGATAGGACAGAAGGATACTGTTAATGTTCATTACCTATTGGCAGAAAATACAATAGAGGAAAGGATTGCTCGTCTGATTGATTCAAAGCGTGGAGTGATTGATGGAGTAGTAGACGGAAAAGCAACTGATGCAGAATCATTATTGATGCAATTAATAAATTCATATATTGAAGAAGTATAAATTTAAACCGCAAAGAAATGACTCCAAATGGAATTAAACTAACTAATTTAGTTAGGAAAACATTAAAAACTCGTCGCAATTACACTTCATTAGAAATTCAAGTTAATTATCGTAATGGAGTAGGCTATTCTTTAATTATTCGAGAATCTCATTCAGTAGAAAAAGAATATGAAGGAACAATTCACTTTTATTCTTGGAAGGATTTTATAGGAAATTTAAAACTTGAATATGATGTACAATCTATGGATTATGGATTCATATTTCGAAATGGATATCTTGATCCTCAAATACTTCCAACAGGAGCGTATTTGGCAAGGATTCCTATTTATTCAGAAGCTCATTATTTAGACATACATATTCATATTCCAAGTTCTCAATTAGATTCTCTAAAATAATGGATATCGTTCAGTTATATCAGGATTTCTCAGTCGACTTCGTAACCGAAGGACATAAACATTCAAGACCAGGGTGGGCTAATGTTGAGTGCCCTTGGTGTGAAGGGAATCCCGGTTATCACCTTGGCTTTGAGATGGCTGGGAATTATTATTATTGTTGGAGATGTGGTTGGCATCCTATTGTTCCCACGGTTTCCCGTCTGATTGATCTATCTGAAGTCGAAACCAGGAAGCTAATAAAGAAGTACGGACTCTTAATTCCAAGAGATACTTATAAGCCTGTAGTAAAGGAGAATAAAAAAGATCATTGTCTCCCATCAAATACAAGCCCTTTGTTGGCCAATCACATCAGGTATTTACAAGCCCGTAATTTTGATCATATCAGGGTATCAAAGATTTGGACACTTAGTGGGACAGGCCCTGTAAGTCGCTTGGACAATATAGACTTTAAGCATAGGATTATCATACCCATCATTTGGAATTCACAGGAGGTTTCATTTACTTCCAGGGATGTCACAGATAGGAGTCCTTTACGTTATATCACTTGTCCGAAAGATAGAGAATTAATTCCTCATAAACACATATTATATGGTAAGCAAGAACATTGGAAATCTACTGGTATTTGTTGCGAGGGTCCTATTGATTGTTGGCGTTTGGGTCCCGGCAGTTTTGCTTGTTTTGGTATTAAATATACTCCGGAACAGCTACGTGTCATTGCGAAAAACTTTAAGAGGGTGGCGGTATTCTTTGATACAGATCCGCAGGCGGATATTCAAGCAAAGAAATTAGTTGCTGATCTACGATTCCGTGGAGTAGATGCCTTCCAAGTAATATGGAAGGGAGGACTACTGGAAGCTATGCAGGGAACAGATCCCGGAAGTCTGAAACAAGAAGATGCAGATTATATTGTTAAACAAATAATGAAATGATAATTCAATTAAAATTTAAAGGTGTTGATGACTGGAATAGACCAGTCTTCAAATGTATTGATGCCCGATACAAATCATTGTATTTTGGAGATGTAAACAAACTCTGGAATTGGGAACATCCTCCCAAAGATATTGTTGAGTATTATCAAAAGAACGTAGGAGCTCTTGAATACTTCGGAGATCACTTCAGGTGTGAACCGCATGGAGGGATGCCTTTTACAAACCTGCAACTTGAAATAATTAATTAGTGCTTAAAATGAAGCGAGTAATAAACACTGACTCTGCGGAGTTAGACCTTACAAAAGTTTATAAACAGGGAGGACCTCGAGCATTTAAACCAAACGGTCTTTGGTATTCAATTGACGGGGAATGGGAAGACTGGTGCAGGGATAATATGAATCATTGGATTAAGAAATATAATATTGAATTGACCATTGATGAAAGTAAAATACTTATTCTCAAAACAATACATCAAGTAGATAGATTCAGAGAAGAATTTGAATCGGTCTCTGATTATAGTGATCTTATCAAAGAAGTAGACTGGGAAAAAGTAAAACAATGGTACCCTGGTATAGAAATACAAAATTATCACAAGATAAAAGAATGGGGTTTCAATCCTATGTTTGATTGTATGTGGTTTTATGGATGGGATGTATCCAGCGGATGTATTTGGGATTTATCCATTGTAAAAAAATACAAAAAGATTTGATACTCAAGCAATTAAAAAATACAAAAAAAATATTTTTGATTCCATTTGGATTTCAAAAAATGACTATTTATCTTTGATATCGGATTAATAAAATATTTCATCATGTGTAGTTGGACACAAAAAAGATACCATTTTTTGCGGTTTTGGTAGGATCAAGGGGGACGGTGCCAACTCACCAGAACCCTTGATCTTTTTTATTCTCTAATCATGAAACGAATAAGGACTATTCCACCTCCAGAAGTTATAATCATTCCAATCCCTAACCACCTCTACTTAGTTGACAAGATGGGTCAAACTTATTCCATGGAGCTACATATTATTCCTCAGCAAATTCCGAAGACTCTCTATCTCGACCATATATATAATAAGAATCTAATATCATTGGTCGATATAATTGATGATCCGACCAATGATGAAAACATTAGACCCCTTAAACAAAAGAAGAAATCGACTGTAGTAGAAAAGAATGATACCTATTATCCACTTGCAGAATATCTTTCCAATATAATTAAACATAAGAAAAATATAACCCATACTACTCGCCAGAAGAAAGCATGGGCAAATGATATCAGGAAATTAGCAGATATGAATAAAATTTCCTATGAGCGAATAGAAACTGCTCTCCAATGGTATAGAAAAAATATAGGTGGAGAATGGATTCCAATAATAGAGTCAGGTTCTTCCTTACGAGAAAAATTTATAAAGTTAGAAGGAGCTATGGAAAGAGATAATCGCCCATTCAAACCAAAGGAATATCACAAAGATATCATTGATGATGGTATAAGGTATGTATGGAATGAGAAAAAAGGTAAATATGTTCACAGTGTATCAGGAGAAATATATATTCCATGATTGAACGGAAAGTAATAATCGGATTAATAACATCTACTGACTATTGTACTCAGATTAAAAGTATATGGAATACCGCTTTATTGGAATCTGCTACCGCAAAGAGAATGGCAGGGTGGTGTTGGGAATACTTTGACAAATATCAGAAAGCTCCAGGCGGTGACATAGAAGGAATATTTTTTAGTAAAATCAAAGCAGCTAATTTCCCCAAGACTATGGCTGAGGAAATTGAGCAGGATATTCTACCAAGCCTTAGTAAAGAACATACTGGAGAACCATTTGATTTGACCTACCTCCTGGATGAAACGAAAAAGTATTTTAATGAACGTCATCTTACTCTATTCAAAGAGCAGGTAAGTGCTTTATTGCTTGCTGGTCAGACCTCAGAGGCGGAAAAGATGATCTATAGTTTCAAACCATTAAAAGGAATTACACATGATATAAATGATTTCATACGATCCATTGCTCAGATCAGAAGGGAAAAGAAAAAGTCTCCAATGATGTTTATGAAACCTTGGTTAAGAGCAGGACAGGTTACAATTATTTATGGTCAATATGGAACTGGGAAATCATTACTGGCTTTGCTTGTGGCTTATATGCTTGGAACTAAGAATTTTATGGATCATGACATAGATGAGTGGTTAGTAAAGAATCAGACCGGATGTTTATACCTTGATGGAGAAATAGGTGAGCTGGAAATGGAAGAGAGGTTTAGTAAATTTGAGTGGATGGGTTGTCAGCAAGGAGAGTATAGGATGAAGATATTCTCAGTTCCTGAATATCAATTAGCTACAGAGGATTCCTTTTTCCTATCCAGTAGAGAGAATCAGATGAAGATTATCCGCTGGCTTAAAGAGCATTCAAGCTATCAATTAGTCATACTGGATAGTGCAAGTACCTTATTTGGATTGGAGGATGAGAATAGTAACTCTGAATGGAATAATAAGATCAATCCATTTCTCAGGGATCTGCGGGCATTGGATGTGGCATGTATCCTACTCCATCATGCTGGAAAGGATAGTAAAAGAGGATTAAGAGGAGCTTCTGCTATGGGAGCTATGGCGCATAATATCTTTCGGTTATCGAATCATGGTAGTAAAGATATCACTGATGGAGAAGCGTGGTTTACTTTGAGTAAGGATAAACAGAGATCAGGAGGGAGGAGCTTTCCTAATTTCTCTTTACATTTTACTCAGGGACATAATGATAAAGAAACTCATTGGGAGGTTACAGAATGAATCTGGCAGAGCAGAGCATAAAGCTGATCAAGAATCTCTATGATCCAAAGGTAGAGAATATAATCGCGTTTTCGGGCGGGAAAGACTCGGTCGTGCTATATCATTTGGCCAAGGCAACAGATTTAAAATTCACCTATGTCTACTCGAATACGACCATAGATCCGCCGGGGCATATCGGATTTATCAGGAGCTTTTTTCCTGATGTAATCATTAAGCAACCGAAAAAATCATTCTATCAGATCATTGAGCATGAAGGATTACCATCACGACATAGGAGACAATGTTGTCATCAACTAAAGGAGTATATAGGTAAAGGAAGTAGAGTATTTGAAGGAGTCAGGATTGATGAAGGAGTATTAAGAGGAAAGAGATTATCAGCATTACTGGAACCGGAATCCTGTGATACAAGGATAAAAGGAAAGATACATGCTTATCCTATGTTAAACTGGACTACCAATGATGTTTGGAAATATACTTATGAAAATCATTTACCTTGGTCTCCCTGGTATGATTTAGGATTTGAAAGACTTGGATGTGTTGGTTGTCCACTTACCACCATTAATCAGAGAATCAGAGGATATAAAATAAATCCGCGTTATGTTTATGCGACAATCAAAGCGATAAAAAAGAATATTGACAAAGGAGGAGTCCTAAAGAAATTCTTTGATGATCCTTATGAAGCATTCCATTGGTGGATTAGTGAGCAATCAGTCAAAGAACATAGAATTTGGAACCAGGGTTTGATAAAAATTAATTATGAAGAAGAGATTAAAAAAATGTTTCCATTAAAAAAGAAAGATTATGGCAAGGATGAACAATGAATTATTCCACTACTTAACAAGTAGGAATATATTTAAAAACTATTTTCAGACCAATAAAGCATCTGAAAGAACAGAACAGAGAAGGCAAGAAAGAAATAGAGATCGGTTAGTGTGGTTAGCATCAGGACAACGGACAGATCCCCAAACTGGTTTAAAAAGACAGGTAGGAAAAGGATCTTATCAAAGATCAATTCACGGAGAATTAAAATTTAGTAGACAAGGTAGAATAGATTAAAACTAAAAAATCATGTACAAGATTAGAAAAGAGTTTCATTTTAGCGCAAGCCATATCCTAAACGGCTTGCCTGCAGACCATCCCTGTTCAAGGTTGCATGGTCATAACTACATTATTACTGTGGAATTATCATCTTCTATTTTAAATGATGTAGGATTTGTTACCGACTATAGGGCTTTGGAACCTATTAAGAAATGGATTGATGAGAAATGGGATCATAGACATCTCAATGATACTATGACAGTCAATCCTACAGCTGAGAATATAGCCAAGGTAGTATTCCTGCAATTTACAGCTCAATTCCCACAATTATCATCTGTATCAGTAAAAGAGACAGAGAAGACAGAAGCTATTTATTATCCACAATATGACTAATATGGTAAAGCAAATTATTCCTGCCGATTCTTATAAAACAAGAAAGGATTTTAAGAAAGATGGAAAGAACTTTTTAAACATATCAGAGTTCTTTTATGATACTATTCAAGGAGAAGGAATCAATATAGGTCAGCCAGCATCTTTTCTCAGGATGCAAAGATGTTCTCTTGATTGCTCTTTTTGTGATACTAACGAAGTGTGGAGATATGGTAGTCCTTATTCCTTTGATGAATTGTTTGAATTGATGCCTCTTCACTTTATTTATCAACTAAGTAAAGGACAACATCTAGTTCTTACTGGTGGAAGTCCTTTACTCCAACAGGTTTCTTTGATAGATTTCTTAAATGAGTTTATTGAGAGGTTTGGATTTAAACCTTTCATAGAAGTAGAGAATGAGTGTGTGATCAAACCAATGCCAAGAATGGTTGGTTTGGTAGATTGCTGGAATAATTCTCCAAAACTTGAGAATAGTAAAAATCCATTTGAAAAGAGATGGAAGCCGGAAGTCATCCATTATATGTCTCAATTACCAAATTCCTGGTTCAAATTCGTGGTATCCAGTGAAGAAGATTGGAATGAAATTGATGTAGGATTTCTGATGCCACAGCTTATTAGAAAAGATCAGGTTATCCTTATGCCAGAAGGAGCTACAAGAGTAGAACTGGATCTGCATAAGTCAATCGCATTTGAGCTGGCAGTGGAGAACTCCGTAAGGTATGCTACTCGGGAACATATTGTTCTATGGGATAAAAAGACTGGGGTTTAAAATATATTTAAAAATTTCATTAAAATAGTTTTTTTATTCAAAAATAGTTATTATCTTTAACCTAATTATTTAATCATTCATTTTATTTAACCAAAATTTCAAGACTATGTTAACAGAAAAACAATTGCGCGTAGCCGCAAAAGAATTGAACGAGAAAATCGGTCTCGATCCGGAAATCAATGCAGGCGGACCTGCCAAGATCCTTGCAAATGAAATCAAAGAAGTTGCTGAAGATCCTGAACTGGTAAAACCAGGAGATGTATTCACAAAAGGAACCCAGTTGGTTCTTGATGTTCTTACCGGAAAGGTAAAAGAAGATGCGGATGATACTGAACAGGCTGCTGCTGAGAAAATCCACAAAAAGAATGTAGCTGACGCTCCGGTAAATGCAGGGAAAAGGAAAGTGGTAATCCCTGAGAATGACGAAGATGAACCAGAACCTGAAGCAGAGCCAGAACCTGAAGCAAAAGCAAAACCCGCAAAGAAAGCTGCCGCAGCTCCGAAGAAAGCTGGGAAGACAAAGAAATCCATAATCGAAGGTTTTCTTACCACCAAGACCGGAGGCACCATTGAGGAAATGGCTCAGGCAATGGTTGATGAAGGGGTGGATACTGATTACAAAAAGAATCTCGTGGTCACGAAACTGTGGCTGTCCAAGATGGGATTCGACACCAAAAAAGCCGCTATTGAAAAGAACCCGAAGTTCAAAGCAAAATAAGGTGGCGGAAAGGAAAATTGTCTATAAAATAGACGAAGGAGTAGACCCGTCAGAAGTATACTGCACCACATATCAGATGCGTAACTTCTATGCCCAAATGGCAGACGGGTTCTTCTCTTCCCTTGACGTGATGAATTACATCCAGCATCATGCTGCGGTGCTCAAAATGAAAAAGGGATGGAGGGTATTAGACGTCTGCTGTGGTCGCGGACTGCTCTTACCATTAATCAGGTATTACCGCCCCGAGATTGCGGAATATATCGGGGTGGATATATCTGAAACTAATATAAGGGAGCAGGAACGCAGGTCAGGAGTTAAGAAGATTGAGGATATGCATGAGTACTATCCTTTTACAGTCACTCACATCATCTCCAGCGTAGAAGAGATGGATGAAGTACTAAAAGCTGATTCAATTGATTACATCATCTATACATCCGCTATAGAGCACATGCAAAAGGAAGCAGGTTATAAATCACTGGAGAATTGCTATACTGCTCTTAAACCAGGACATCAGATGTTTTTATCTTGTCCAAATACTACGGATAAAAAAGATCCTTATGACACTCAGTATGCTGCTCATATTTATGAATGGGATATTCATGAATTAAGAGATGCGTTAGGAGAAATTGGATTTTCTATAGTTCATGAGTATGGACTCGTAGGGAAGGTGAGACCATTCGAAGCATGGTTGGTTACTCAACATCCTTCTATAAAAAAGAGGTATGAGCTGATGAAAGAATATTTGCCAACAGCATGGTTGATGGCTTTTATGCCAATCTTATATCCGGAAGCTGCTGCTGAGGTATTATTAGTAATTGAGAAACCTATAGCGAAACGATTATTATGAATAAAAATGACAAAGATGAAGTTCTCTTTTCCAAAGCAGATGAACTAATTATGGAACAACTGATCGAAATTGGAGAAGACATCAATAGAGAAGGATTGCTGAGTACTCCAAGGAGGGTTGTTAAATCATGGAAAGAGTTATATGCTGGCTATGGGAAAGACCCGAAGGATATTCTAACTGTATTTGATGCAGGAACATACGATCAGATAGTCCTATTAAAAGATGCTGAAATCTACTCCATGTGTGAACATCACATGCTTCCCTTCTTTGGGAAAGTCCATGTGGCTTACATCCCTGGTGAGCATGTCATTGGAATCTCCAAGCTTGCTCGCCTTGTGGATATTTATGCTCGGCGATTACAAATCCAGGAACGGATCGGAGAACAGGTCACCAAAGCTCTGATGGATTATTTGAAACCATTGGGTGCTGCCTGTATTATAGAAGCAGAGCATATGTGTATGCGGATGAGAGGATGTAATAAACAAAACTCCTTTATGGTAACATCAAGCCTGAAGGGAATATTCTTCTCAAATCCTACAGCAAGACAAGAACTTATGCAATTATTAAACAGATGAAAATCTATTTAGCGGGAACCCCTGGCATTGAATCTCGCGAGAAGGAGTGGCAAAGGCTACTTTCTAATCGCCTGTTATCCTACTGGGATATTCAGGAGAATCAATTCGGGGTTCCTTATGCATTTCAATTAATCAGATGGAAATATGAAAGAAGATCGAAAAGTAGACCTGTTCCTGGATAGTGGAGCTTTCTCCGCATGGACTCAGGGCACTGCTATCAACATTGACGAATATATCCAATTTATAAAGGATCATCAGGAAATGATTGAGGTTTATGCAAACCTTGATGGTATTCCTATGCGTCATAAAACAAAGCAGACAGAGATGAACGAAGCATCTGCTAAGCTGACTTTGGAGAATCAGAAATACATGGAAAAGGCTGGATTGAAACCAATGCCCTGTTTTCACTTTGGAGAACCAATGAAATACCTTGATTACTATGTAAAGCACTATGATTATATAGCTCTTGGTGTGGCAGGTAATTCAGGAGCGACATTGATTCCATGGCTTAATATTTGTTTCTCCGAGCATATCTGTGATCAGGATGGAATGCCAAAGATTAAAGTTCATGGCTTTGCCGTCACCTCTTTAAAGATTATGATGATGTATCCTTGGTACTCAGTAGACTCAACGAGTTGGGTAGTGACTGGGCGGATGGGCTCTATCTTTATTCCACGATGGAAAGATGACAGATGGCGGTATGATTTAAACCCTTGGAAGTTTGCTGTGTCCAGCAGGAGTCCCGGAAAGAGTGATGCTGGTAAACATATCAGTACTTTACCAAAAGAAGAACGTGATATCCTTCTCCGTTATATCCATGAAAAAGGATACAAACTTGGGAAATCTGAATTTAAAAAGGTAAAACAAGATCATCTCTTATTGGAAAATGAGAGATGGAATGAAAAGAAACCTACTGATAAATCCGCCCTTCGAGAAGTAGAAATAATGGTGGAGATTGGAATCTCAAATAAGTATCAACTCAGGGATGAGATGAATATCATCTATTTCCTTGATCTTGAGAAAAATAGCAAACCATGGCCGTGGGCATTTAAAATGAAAGTACAAAATGGACTCTTCTAAACGGAAAGTAGATTATGATGCTGGAGAAGATCACAGAGATGATGTAATCAAGCATTTGAATAAAGTCCTACATAAACATAAAGTCAAATTATCATTCAGGAGAGCAGATCCGGAAATTGATGATTGTAGACAAAAAGGACTGGATTATGTTCTTTACGATTTGAAAGATCCATCCATGAAGTATCTTTTTATGTTTGGTGATTTGGAAGTAGGAGGATTTTATATAAAAGCGGAAGGCATTGATAATGCAAGAGATGCTGAAGTATATCTCCATGGACTTGCTCAGAAAAACTATCAAGTTATCATGGTGGATGAATCAGGAGAAAAATATAGTAGAGTTATTCCAATAAATCCAATAATCATAAGGTGGCAACATCGTAAATATGATAATGAGAATAATGCAAATCGTATTCAATTCTATGGCAACTGGGAAGATATTACTTGTCTTGATCCGGAACGTAGTTTTGGATTTGAACCACCGCTTTGGATGCAATTAAAATGGTTATTACTATGAGAGTATTTATGGCGACATGGTTATTCGATAGAACTCTTGGAAGGAGTTCTACAAAGCTGCGTTCAAGGAGTAGACTATTGAGTTACTACTTCATAAAAGAGCAAGGACTTAGCTTTGATGAATTTGAGACTTATCTTAAAACTGGGAGATTAGACCCGAGAAAGAATAAGAAATGAGGATATATTTGGCTGGAATTCCTAAGAGATATCACCGTATCTCAATGCTGAGATATCGGATTCTATTTAGTTATTTCACCATAGTATTTCCACAGCAAAAGTGGGGAGCAAAGTCTGATTTTAAATATTATACTGATGAAAATTTATATGGCAGCAGTGGCTCCTCCAGAATTACTCAAGATGACTAAAAGTATCTTGTTGAGCTACTATGACTTATGTGTGACAAAAATACCTTTTCGTAAGGCAACTTTTAAATTAATCAAATATGGAAATCAACAAAAGCGAATTAGAAAAAGCACTGGAGAGAGTAAAACCAGGGCTGGCAAACAAGGAAATAGTTGAGCAAGCTACATCCTTTGCCTTTATAAAAGACAGAGTAGTTACCTATAATAATGAGATAAGCATATCTCAGAAGGTAACCGGATTAAATATCACCGGAGCAGTTCTGGCTGATAATTTGTATAAGCTTCTTGGTAAGATCAAAATTCCGAAAGATGATGACGGAATGATTGATATTTCCATAAAGGATAATGAATTAATCCTGAGTAAAGGGAAGATGAAAGCAGGATTTGCTATGCAGGAAACCATCAAACTTCCAATAGATGAGGAGATCACTGAAATTGGTGCTTGGTGTGATTTACCTGATAAATTCATAGAATTCGTGGATCTTATAGCTCCATCTTGTGGAAGGGATATGAGCAGACCAGTGCTTACCTGCATCTATGTTTCCAAAGATGGTATAATGGAAGGATCTGATAGTTTTTGTATCATGCATTGTAATCTATCAGAAGATATGCCAGTCGAGTCATTCTTATTACCGGCAGCGTCTGCTAAGGAAGTAATCAGAATAAGCCCTATCCAAATAGCGGAAGGCAAAGGATGGATTCATTTTAAGAATGCCGAAGATACCATGATCTCCTGTAGAGTTTTTGAGGATAAGTGGATGGAGAAACCAGAACTATTCAAAGTAACCGGACATCAAATCATTTTCCCTGAGAAACTGGTAGAACTGCTTGATCGGGCAAATATAGTCGCCAAACGAGATCATGAAATAGAGGAGATGGTCAAAATAGAAATAGCTGATAAGAAATTGAAGATCATTGCTGATTCAGATATTTCCTGGATTAAAGAAGAATTGCCTATTAATTATAAGGAACCTGTATCATTTACAATAACTCCTTACCTGCTAAGACAAATCATCCAGAAAACAAAACTTTGTTTGGTTGGGAAAGATAAACTTAAATTTGAAGGGGAAGGTTGGATTTATATTGCAGCATTAAGAGGTTAAGATATGCAAGAGTTTTTTACAAAGAAGGAGACCGAATCAAAGTCTCGTCCTGATGGGAAGACTTATTCTTGCTTTGCCTGTGGATTATATAAAGACTGTCAAAGTCCTAAAATGAAACCATTTGGCAATTTCAAGAAGAAGATTCTCAATATAGGAGAGGCTCCAGGGGAGACGGAAGATCGTAGAGGGAAACCATTCCAAGGCAAGACGGGTAAGCTATTGGAGAGTACTTATAGAAAACTTGGCATTGATCTATTTGAAGACTGTTTAAATATTAATGCCGTCAACTGTTGGCCTGATGGAAACCGCTCTCCCGAGAATTATGAAATAGAATCCTGCCGAAAACTAATCCTTCCAGTGATAGAGCAGTGTAAACCAAAGGTGATTGTCCTACTTGGGAACTCTGCTATCTATTCTATGATAGGACATCGCTGGAAAAAAGATTTGGGAGGGGTATCAAAGTGGAGAGGGTTTACCATTCCTGATCAGGATTTCAATACTTGGATTTGTCCTACTTTTCATCCCAGTTATGTAGATCGCGTCGATACAAAAGATGTTGAGTCTATTTGGATGGAGGATTTAAAACAAGCTGTTGCTCAACTAAAAGAACCCTTTCCAATTCATAAAGAACCAGAGATCGAAATAATAGAAGACTTATCAGTCTTAAATTCAATTACCATTGGAACGATTGCCTTTGATTATGAAACCACTGGCATAAAACCACATGCAGCAGAGCATAGGATTATTTGCGCTTCTGTTGCGTATACTTCTGATAAGGCTTATTCTTTTATGATGCCTTCTTCTCCAGCTGGCAGAAGACCATTTACCAATCTGTTAGCTAATCCAAGAATTGGTAAGATTGCTCATAATATGAAGTTTGAGGATAACTGGAGTCTTGTTAAATTAAGACAACCGGTGACTAATTGGGAGTGGGATACCATGATTGCTTCCCATGTAATTGATAACAGACCAGGAATAACGAGCTTAAAATTCCAAGTATATGTCAACTTTGGTATTGTGGATTACGCAAGTGAAATAGCTCCTTATCTACAAGGTACTGACGGAGTGAGCGCCAACTCTTTGAATAAGATAAAAGATATTCTATTAAAGCAAGGTGGACAGCATAAACTCCTAAAGTACTGTGGATATGATAGCATTTATGAATTCCGATTAGCAATTAAACAACGTTTGAATATATTACCTTTTTAATATGAGTAAAGATAATGAACAAGCAGTATATCCAGCAGCCTTCATAAGGTGGATAGAGGAAGAGACATCATATTCTATTCTTGAGGAGTGTTGGTTTTGTGATGATGAAAAATTTGATACCATAGAATCATTATATCAACATTATTTGGAGGATATGGAAAATGAATATTAATCCAAGAACATACGAAGCATACCAATTATTCCATGACGGGATATTGGCACTTGCCCATGCTGAGCAAGCAGGCATTCGGGTTGATCTTGAGTATATCGAAGGAAAGAAAACACATCTGACTCGTAAGATAGATCGTTTGGAAAAGCAATTTATGGAGACAAAATTCTTTCTCCATTGGCAACATTCTGTAAAAGGAAAGATCAATATCAATTCTAATGCGCAATTAGCTCATTTTCTCTATGATGTAAAGAAGATCAAAGTTGAGAAAGAAACAGCATCAGGTCAGGGTTCTACTGATGATGAAGCATTACAAGCTATGAATATCCCTGAGCTCAATTCTTTACTTGAAATGAGAAAGCTTAAGAAGGTAAGAGATACCTATTTGGATGCCTTTGCTCGGGAACAGATAAATGGGTATATCCACCCGTTTTTTAATCTTCATCTTGTGAGGACTTACCGAAGCTCATCTGATAGTCCTAACTTCCAAAATATTCCCAAACGAGATGAGGAATCAATGCAAATCGTCAGAAAAGCTATTTATCCACGACCAGGTCATCAGTTAGTAGAGATTGATTATTCTGGAATTGAGGTAAAGATAGCCGCCTGTTACCACAAAGATCCTACTATGTTACATTATATTAATGATCCAAAGTCGGATATGCATGGTGATATGGCAAAGCAAATCTTTATGATTTCTAACTTTGATAAAAAGAATCCTGATCATTATACATTGCGACAGGCTGCAAAAAATGGTTTTGTATTTCCTGAATTCTATGGAGATTATTACGGTAATTGTGCTATCAATATGGCATGTAGGTGGGGTCAATTACCACAAGGGAAATGGACTGGTAATCAGGGCATACCTTTAAATGGTAAAACTTTATCCGACCATCTGATCGCCAAGGGCATAACCTCTTTGGATTCCTTTAGTAATCACCTAAAGAAAATAGAGGGTGATTTTTGGGGAAAGCGATTTGCTGATTACGCCAAGTGGAAAGAACTTTGGTGGAAGCTATACCAGAAATATGGTTATATTGATCTCCTGACAGGTTTTCGATGTTATGGGCAGATGGGCAAAAATGATACCAGCAATTATCCAGTTCAAGGAGCAGCTTTTCATTGTCTATTATGGTCTTTTATTCAGATTGATAAAATCATCCGTGACAAAGGACTTGATAGTCGCCTGATAGGACAAATCCATGACTCAATGATTCTTGATGTAAACCCCTTGGAATTAGCCCAAATCAGGGAAATAGCCCATAAGGTCACCTGCCAAGATTTGCCGGAAGCTTGGAAATGGATTATCGTTCCTTTAGAAGTGGAAATGGAAATAAGTCCGGTGGATGCGAGCTGGGCTGAGAAAAATAAAATGAATTAAAATATTTATTAAAACATATTTTTATCGTTAAAAAATTATATTTATATTTGATGCCTTATGAGTTTATATCTAAAACACAGACCAACCGACCTGACCCAAGTAAAGGGTAATACAGATATAGTATCTACCCTGGAAGGTATGCTGAGTAGTGCTGACTGCCCACATGCCTTCCTTTTACATGGACAGACTGGATGTGGAAAAACCACAATTGCAAGGATCATAGCTAACCGATTAGGTTGCGTTGGATCTGATTATAAAGAAGTAGATTCTGCTGATTTTCGTGGAATTGATACGGTAAGGGAGATCAGAAAGAATAGTATGTATAAAGCTATTGAGGGAGCTGTTCGGGTTTGGGTAATTGATGAATGCCATAAAATGACAAATGATGCTCAGAATGCCCTGCTAAAAATACTTGAGGATACGCCACCTCATGTTTATTTCGTTCTTTGTACTACTGAACCACAAAAATTATTGCCTACTATCAAAGGTAGATGTAGTCAATTTCAGGTAAATCCACTTAATGAAAATCAGATGTTTCGTCTTCTCAGGAAGATTGTCCATGATGAAAAGGCTGAGTTGGAGCAGGAAATATACGATGTTATCATAAGGGATTCTTTAGGATTGCCAAGAAATGCTATCCAAATACTTGAGCAGGTATTAAATGCTCCGGAAGAAAGACGGATGGAAGTAGCTAAGCAGACCGCAGCAATGGTATCTGAATCCATTGAGTTATGTAGAAGTCTGATCAATAAAGCGCCCTGGTCTAAAACTTCAAAAATATTGGCAGGATTAAAGGAGAAGGGAGAGGAAGCTGAGAGCATCAGAAGAGTAGTGCTCGGATACTGCCAAGCCATCCTGCTCAAAGGAGAAAATGATGTTGCTGGATTGATATTGGAAGAATTTATCAATCCGTTTTATGATTCAGGATTTCCTCAATTAGTTTATGCTTGTTATTCAGTAACTAAAAATTAAGATATGGAAAACGAGAAGTGGAAATATGTAAAAAGAAATGATTCTGTAGTATCTGTAAAAGATTTACGGTTGATGTATAAAAGAGAAACAGGATTATTGCCAAATGGTAGTTATCTTTCAATGGGAGGTAGAAGAATTAATGCCAACCTGGACCCAGAATTATCTGATTATATTGAGTGGTTAGAATGGGTTGCTATTACTCATCTTACTATTCATAAAAAACTTATACCTTTTGAACCAATAACAACTAAACATTAATTTTTAATCATGAAAGTTAAATTAGCGGAGGCTTTACTCAGGAGAAAGGAACTCAACGAAAAGGTTGAGCAACTTAAAAAGATCAATGTTCAAGGTCTTTTTGAAACTAAAGGAACTCGCAAAAAGATCACTGAAGACATTGATGATGTTCTTGTATCTGTTCCAAAAATTACCCTCAACCAGGTAGCTGCAGGGTATGACTGGTATGCCAAACAACTTCGTTTGGTTGATGCCGCTATCCAGCAGGCAAACTGGAGTACTGAGATCGAAGTTGGTGGATGTATGGATGATTATACTGAACCAAATATGACAAAATAACTGGATGTTAATGAGTCGACTCATGGGCTAAGAAAGAAGCAATATGCTTTGTTTAAAGCGGAGCGTTATTTCCTTGGTTTAGAGTATCCATTAAGCCTAACATCCTTTTAATTAAAGTTCTTTGAAATAGTGGGCGTGGGTGCAGAGTTGGCACCATTACTCTGAAATGGTAGAGCAAACCGGATTGTTCGTTGCATTTTCTTACTACTACAAGTTCGAATCTTGTTAGGCTTCAGCCTATGGCGGAATTGGTAAACGCAACTGAATGTTAATCAGCTAAATAAAATGGATCTATGGGACGCTGGTTCGAATCCAGCCAAGTCTACAGGCTTGTAGCTCAGCTGGTTGAGCAATAGAAAAAGATGTGACTGGTCTTTAACTGGTCGAGGTAACCATTAATACCCGAATTAATTCATCCGATTGACCGACTGATCCGACTAAGAGAACAATGGAACCACTTATAATATAATTCCGATTGACCACGCACCCGACACTATTTCTTTTTATATTTAAAACTATGGAAGACAAAAAACTTATTTTAACAGCTGGAAAAGGATGGGCTCGTATTGGATTAGCAATATTGCTACTGATCGGAGTCTATGGTGTACTTGCTCCTTTGTTATTCAGTAATTCTGAATCAGACTTTGGAGTATTTTTAGGAATGGTTGTGATATGGATCGCTCCATTTCTTGCTATTTGGCTAATATGGCCAGTACTTAAATTCTTTTTTATTACAAAGCCAAAACTAAAAGAAATGGAACGGTATGGTAGAGACAGATGGAGATAAATCAATTAATCACTAAAAACAAAGTAAAATGAAAAGAGTAACATTAATCAGTATGTTTTTAATTGCTATGGTAGGATTAACATCTTGCTTTCAGCATGTAGAGCCCCGTAGTGTGGGTATCAAGGTAAAGACAATGGGGAATAACAAAGGAGTTCAACCAATAACTCTACCCGTAGGTCGGTATTGGGTAGGTGCCTATTGGAAACTATACACTTATCCAACAAACATTCATATCTATCCATTTACGGCAGGTAAGGATGAAGGAAGTGAAGCAAATGAAGAGATGCGATTTCAGGATAAGGATGGTTTACAATTAGGTTGTGATGTTGCCGTTTCTGCTCAAGTTGATCCCGCATTAGTCCCAGTCACATTCCAAACTTATGGAGGAGATATGGAAACTATAATTAAGAGTTATGTGAGACAAGATTTACAGAGTGGATTTATTGCTTATGCCAGTACACATCAAGCCGTTGAATTATATTCAGATAAAAAGATGGAGATGCTCACCTTTGTTAATAAAGCTATATCAGATAAATTTAAACCAACCGGTGTTATAATAACAGATGTGGCTTACAAGAGTGATATACGTTTACCTGATAATGTTAGGGAATCTATTAATGAAAAAATCAAAGCTACACAGATCGCACTTCAGAAAGAGCAGGAAGTTATGCAAGCTGAAGCTGATGCCAAAAAGACAGTGGCAAAGGCTGATGGAGATTCAAAAGCAATCCTCATGATGGCTAAAGCTCAGGCTCAGGCCAATGAATTACTTTCCAACTCCATTACTGCAACACTTGTAAACTATGAATTGGCTAAGAAATGGAACGGAGTAACCCCAATTTATTCGGGGCAAGGATCCGTTCTTCCACCATTATTCAAATAACAAATAATACACTAACCAATGAACTACGAAAAAGACATTAGAATAGATGAGACTGCTCTGGACATTGAATGGCTGGAGCAGCCTTCTTTAATGATAAAATACGCTCGTATTGCTGCTCATTGCAGAATGGTATTAGATCAAAAGAAGGAGGCTCTTGATCTTGTGAAAGCACATTTAGATCAGGAGATTAGGAGTAATCCTTCTGAATTTGGTATTGAGAAGATAACAGAGCAGGTAATGCTTAATACAATCATTGATCAGGTTCCTTATAAAGAAGCCTTTGCAGAGTATCTCGAAGCAAAGTTTGAAGCTGATGTAGCTCAAGGAGCCGTCAGGGCATTTGATGCTCGTAAGGATGCTTTGGAAAACCTTGTCAGATTAAATGGACAGCAATACTTCGCCGGACCTAAAATGCCAAGGAATTTAACCCAGGAAAGAGAACGAAAGCAAGAGGAAGTAACTCAATTAAATGCTTCCATTGCAAGAAAAATAAGGAGAACAATTTAATAATCATTAAAATTTAATCAAATGGCAAAAGAAAAAAGACATTCCTTTAGAGGAAAAGTTGTATCAAGTGCTGAGAAACAAAAAGAAAGAGGAGGCAGTCGATACTTAACCATTCCAAAAGGAATAAAAATGTTTAAGTTACCTGAGGGAGTCAAATCTTTTCAGATGGATTTCTTACCCTATCTTGTTTCATCAGATAGACATGCTGAGCGCAATGATGCTTCCGGAGTAGCAATTCCAGGATCAGAGTGGTATAGAGCATCTTTTAAAACACACAGGAATATCGGAGCCAATAATGAAACAGTAATCTGTCCGAAATCATTTGGTCACAAATGCCCTATCTGTGAGTATCAATTAAAGCGGATAAAAGATGGAGCTGATAAAGAGGAGTTCAAAGTATTATATCCTCAGGAGAGAAGTCTTTATGCTCTCATTCCAGTAGGACATAAGGATTATCCAGAAACGATACATGTTTGGGATATGTCTGATTTTCTATTCCAGGAGACCTTAATTGATACTCTTAAAGAGGATGATTCCAATGAGGATTTCTTTACTCTTGATAATGGGAAGACAGCAAGCGTCCGTCTTAAATGGAAAGAGATTGGAAGGAATAATTTTCCGGAAGTCGTTGATATCATATTTAAAGATAGAGAACCTTTTGAAGATTCCGTATTGGATGATGTTCCGGATCTTGATAACATGCTTAAAGTCCTGTCTTATGATGAGTTGGAAGCTAAATTCTTTGATGTTGATTCCGAAAAAGATGCTGGTAAATTAACTGATACGGATGATGTAGAAGAAGAGCCAGCTCCACGAAGGAGAGCAACAAAAGAAGAACCTCCTGCAAAGGCAAGGCGTCCAGTTAAGGAAGAGGAGGATGAACCCGAACCAGCTCCAAGATCACGCAGGGCAATCAAACCGGAACCGGAAGAGGAAGACGAACCTGAACCCGCTCCACGAGCAAGAAAGGTTTCCAAACCGGAACCGGAAGAGGAGGATGAACCCGAACCAGCTCCAAAAAGGAGTTCTAAGAAAGAAGAACCAGCTCCAAAGTCAGGGAAGGAGAAATGTCCACATGGTCATAGATTTGGAGTAGATACAGATACTTTTGATGATTGTGATAAGTGTGAAATTTGGGATGATTGTATTGAGCAAAAGGAAAAATCATGAGAGTGTTGAAACCAGAAAACAAAAGGAAAGATTATAAACTTGTAGGGGCTTCCATGCCCCCTCAAGTTTATCATTATCTCAACTTGTTTATTCTGACTAAAAAAATAACGAAGACTGCTATCCTTTCTGAATTACTGGAAGAGTGGATAAAGAAACAGCGATTAAAAGATTCTGAAAATAGTCTGATATTAAATTTAGTAGAGCAAATAAAAGTTGAGTGGAAGATCAGGGAAGCCCATGAAGGATTAATATCATTTGATGAATTCTCTCATGATGTAATGGAAGAGTTGACTGGTAAAGGTTTGAGTCTCGGACATATTAATGCAATACTAACAATATTAAGGAATGACGCAGAGAACAAGAAAAGAAGAGCCACTAAGTGAGCAAGTAAGAAAAAGAGTTTCAACTAAAATAGAACCAGTAAAAAAATATCCCGATGGAAATTTTGGAAAAATTATCAGTTCAGGATCAACGTTACTCGATCTTGCCTTATCAGGAGGCAGAGTCAGAGGTGGTGGTTTACCAGGGGGAATTCTGGTTGAAATATTCGGTCCAAGTGGTAGCGGGAAAACAGTTTTCCTTAGCGAAATTGCAGGAGGTGTGCAAAGACAAGGTGGAGACCTTATCTTCCACGATCCCGAAGCAAGACTTAATCCCCAATTCGCAAAACTTTTTGGTTTAGAATTGGCAGAGGGTACTTATTTTAATCCTGATACTGTTCCAGAGGTTTTTGAGCCAGTCAGAACCTGGAAACCAACCTTCCAGGATGGAACGGTTATTAATGGTATATTTGCTGATTCTTTGGCAGCCCTTTCTACTGATATGGAGATGGAGAAGAAGGATGGCGATAAAATGGGAGGTCGTAGGGCAAAGGAATTCTCAGAAGGAACTCGTAAGACCTGCCGTATCATAAAGGATAAAAACTACCTGATGGTTTGTAGTAATCAAATCAGACAGAATATGGATGCTATGGCTTTCTCAAAATATACGACTCCTGGAGGAGAAGCAATCGGATTTTATGCCAGCGTTCGTTTGAAAACTCAGATCATCAAAAAACATAAGGTAGAGAAGACTTTCAAAGGAAAAGATATTTCTAAGATCGTAGGAGTTCGAGTAGAAGTAGAAGTATTTAAATCATCTATTTGGGAACCTTTCCATAATGCTCCAGTCACAATATTGTTTGATTATGGTATTGATGATATCCGAGAGAACTTACAATTTATTAAGGATTATTCCAAATATAATGTATATACTCTAAATGGAGAAACCTTACATAAAGAGTTAGCTCAAGCCATCAGGATAATTGAAGAAGATCATGCTGAGCAGGAGTTAAAAGAGGAAGTAATAAACCTTTGGGAAGAAAGAGAAAAAACATTTAAAATAGAACGTAAACCAAAAAGATGAAAACAGTATCGGTATTTATTAAGGAAGAGAGTGATGGATTATCCATAAATATAGAACATACGGGATGCGAACCATTTGAGATAGTAGGATTTTTATTTCAAGCTATGATGCAAGCCCGTGATGCTTCCGTAGGACAGACAGTATCATTTACCATAGATGGTAAAGATTTAGTAGGAATATTAAAAAAAGGAAATAATGCATGAGGATATTATCATTTTAGCAAATGATCCAAGCATAACCGCCTGGGGCTTTGTGATATTAAATAACAGGAATGAGATATTGGAATCAGGTTGTATCAAAACGGCTCCTGAACAAAAGAAGCGTCGGATACGGAAGAGTGATGATACAACCCGTAGAGTATCTGATATAAACAGGCGATTACTCCATGTTATTCGTAAGTGGAAGGTAAATTATATTCTATCAGAACTCCCTCATGGAAGTCAGAATGCTTCAGCTGCAGTTATGATTGGTATTGCTACCGGAGTAGGACAGACCTTGTCAGATGCTCTTGGAATACCAATTGAATGGTATAGTGAACAGGATGCTAAAAAGGCGGTATTGGGAAAGAAAGCTGCTACGAAAACAGATATGATTGATATGATCTCTACATTATACGAGGTAGACTGGAGAGGAATCAAATATATTGACGAGGCCGTTGCCGATGCCCTTGCCATCCATTACGTTGCTGGTTTACAATCATCTACACTTAAATTTATAACAAAATGATTTGGGTAATAGATTTTACCTTTACTCGACATAAAGGACTATCAAATGAGAAAACATATGATATTCAAGCTATATTTTTTTTAATAATACCAATATTTATAATGATTGACAGTTAATTATGGAACCAAATGATGAAGTTACTACATTCCTTGCAAATGTATGTAAAAAAATACCTTATTTTGTAGATAAGGAACTTATGGATGAGTTTGATATTGAATTTGAATATAAAGGAATGGAATATCATCTATCTTTAACCAGACATGAACTCGTAAAAAAATCAATATGGAAAAGAATGAAAGAGATATTTTAATAGCTGATCTGATGAGGATGTTGGCAGGAATGGACCCTACTGATCCAGCCATGGCAGGAATTAAATTCTTTCGAGAGATTGAAGCTTATATAGATAAAATAGAACAGATTGGGAAGAAGGAAGGATTTGCGGAAGGTTATAAGGAAGCCAAACGGAAGATTGAAAAAGAACAAAGTAAATTAAACTGATATGATCTCCTCATTAGAAATACATAATTTTCAATCACATGAGAAAACAGAACTCGAATTCTCCCCAGGCGTCAACGTCATTATTGGAAGTTCCGATGGAGGAAAAACGGCAATTATTAGAGCAATGCGTTGGCTTATTTGGAACCGACCAAATGGAGATTCCATCCGTTCTCGTTGGGGAGGAGAAACATCTGTTACACTTAGAACTGAAGACGGTTCGATTATTCGGAGTAAAGATAAAATTGATTCATATCTGCTGGTTACTGCCGAAGGAGAAGAGTTTACGTTTAAGGCTTTTGGTACTTCGATTCCGGAAGAGATTCAAAACTTTCTTAATATCAATGAAATAAATTTGCAAAGGCAACTTGATGCTCCTTTCCTATTCAGTGAGACGCCTGGAGCTATTGCTCAGCATTTCAATAAGATAGCAAAACTTGACAAGATTGATATTGGTACGCAGAATGTTAATTCATGGATTCGAGACCTGACTTCTACCATAGGAGTAGAAGCTAAGAAGGATAAACCGGCAACCGGATTGATTAAGAAAATAGCGGATACAGAACTGGACTTATCCAAATATGATTACCTTGAGAAGGCAGAAGTAGATTTGGAGATATTGGAAGGAATGCAAGATCAGCTCCGTAGATTATCCAACCAACTTAATGGAATCCAGTTATTATATTATGACTATTGTGAAACCAGCCAGTTTATTGATAGTTATAAGGCTGTCATCAACTCTGAGCATAAGATAGACCTTTTATTAGGATTGATAAATGAGCAAAAGGAATTAGATAAGGAATCAGAAGATTTAGAGAATCGGGTTGAGCAAATACTTGCCATTCAAAATGAAATCAAAGAATGTGAAGAGATTATAGCAGCAGAAAAAGATATAAAGATATTAATATCTTTATATCAGGAATTCAATGAAGTGGAACAGTATGAAGCTGATTTTGGGGCTCTTATAAATTATGCAAAGAATACTAAACAAGGATTAGAAATAGAAGAGAAAAAATATAGCATCAGACTTGCCCAATTTGAAAAGGCATTTCCTGATATCTGTCCTTTATGTGATCAACCAGTTAAATTACATAAGCATGATTAAACCAACAGCAATATTAACAAGTGATTGGCACCTAAGGGAAGATACTCCTACTTGCTTCATTGGTGATTGGAATCAGGAGCAATGGAAGGCTGTTGAGCAGGTCAGAGCATTACAGGCAGAGCATGATTGTCCAGTAATACATGCGGGTGATCTATTTGATAATTGGAAACCTTCTCCTGGTTTGATTTCTCAAGCTTTATATTTCTTACCTGAACAATTTTATACTATCTATGGACAACATGATCTTCCACAACATAGTTGGGAATTAAGGAGTAAAAGCGGATTACATACTTTAGAAGTAGCAGATAAGATAAAAGTATTGAAAGAATGTCATTGGGGACAGTCCCCAAAGAAAGGTAGTTTATTCTTTCCAAATAGGGAAGTTGATAGGACTATTCTTGTATGGCATTATATGACCTACCTCAAATCTCCATACCCAGGAGCCTCTAAAGGCATGGCAGAAGGATTATTAAGAAAATATCCACAGTTTGATTTGATTGTCACGGGAGATAATCATCAATCATTTACCATTGAGTATGAAGGGCGATTACTGGTTAATCCTGGAAATCTAACCCGTCAGGAAGCAGATCAGATTGATTTTAAGCCAAGAGTTTATCTGTGGGATGCCGATACCAATACGGTAGAGCCAGTGTATTTAAACGTCATGGATGATGTGATATCAAGGGAACACCTTATAGTTCGCGATAAAAGGAATGCCCGTATTGATGCCTTTATAAGTAAGTTTGATAGTGACTGGGAAATAGGAACTTCGTTTGAAGATAATTTGGAATTATTTAAGAGTACTAACCAAGTACGATCATCTGTAATGGATATCGTATATAAAGCAACAGAGTTATGAAAGAAGAAACTGATGTTAAGAAAAAGCTAAGAATCAATCTGGAAAGAGCCGTGCTATCAACCAATATCTTTTTAAAAGAGGTTGTTAGTGAGATGAGTCTTATTATCTTGCTTAGGAATGTCCATCCGGCACTTCGCCCTGAGACAGCAGCCAAACTGGAAGATAATGGAATGATAACAAAATCAGAAGCAAGTGAATTTGTAAAAATCATAGGAAGATGATATCAGAGAAAGAATTATTGAAGATGAAAACGGAAGTAGAGGATGCTAAATCATCCGTTAGTAATCTTAAAGGACAACTTACTGCTATTCTGAAACAGCTCAAAGATAATTATAAATGTGAATCCACTGAAGCTGCAGATAAGCAAATAGGAAAGATTAGGACTAAAAAGTCCGAAATACAAAAGCAAATGGAAGAATACTCTGCTGAGCTTGAACAGCGCTTAGGATTATCAGAAACATAATGGAACGTAGAACCTTTCTAAAGAATATCTTTGGGGCTGCTGTGGTAGCAGCAATGCCTGCTATTGTAGTAAAAGAGATTAAGAAATTTGCTCCACCAGAAGTATTTACACCAACACCTGATATAATAAGAGAGTGGGCAAATAAGGTATTGTATATCTTTGATGATAACGGATTAATAGGAGGAACTACTCAATTCTCTTTATGCCTTAAACCAAATTTTATAGAAATAACAAGTCATGCATCAAAATGGAGGGAATTTGAAAAAGGTCCTACTGAATGGCATATAGATTGTTCTAAAATGTTGTGGATTGATCGTGAAAAAGGAATGGATTATTTTTATGAAAATAAACGATTTCTAATTGCTTTTAGAAATGATAATGTGAAGCTATTTGGAGAAGCTTATATAGCAAATTTTACAACCACAGCACCATTATATCAAGAGATTGAAGAAGATATAATGCTACAAGGTACAGGACAATTAATAATAGGAACAGATGTTAATCCAAGAATTGAGAAACAAATTAGAGAGGCAGAAGGGGAAAAAATTGCAGTTAGACTCGAATCTGAACTCTTTAAAGGAGGATCTAAAAGACTCAAAGCGTAGTCTGCATCGCCACGAGCAGGCAAGGGAGATCATCAGGGAAGTGGGATTAAAAACTCAGCAGCAGTTACAATTTCATATCTCTGATATCACATCCCTGGCGCTTGAATCAGTATTTCCAGATCCTTATGAACTAAAGGTTAATTTTATCCAGCGTAGAAATAAAACTGAGTGTGATCTTTTATTTGTAAGAGATGATATGGAATTAGATCCTGCTGAGGAGTCAGGAGTAGGTCCGGTGGATATTGCTTCCTTTGCCTTGAGAATAGCTTCCTGGAGTATGCAAAAACCGCATTCCAGAAATACTATTATATTGGATGAACCCTTTAAATGTCTGAGTGATGATTTCCAAGAGAAGGCTTCCACTATGATAAAGCAGATATCGCAGAAATTAGGTATCCAATTCATCATAGTCACTCATGAACCAATCTTAGCCAGTTATGCTGATAAAATATTTGAAGTAAAGAAATCTCGTAAAACAAAAAGATCAAATATAACAACATCATGAAAAAACGAGTCACATCATTTGATTATTCATAAATATGTACATAATGAATTAAATAAACGAATTATGGAAAGAGGAAAAAATAACATACAAAAAAATTGCATTTACAACGGTGATTGTTTAGAGTTAATGCCTTTGATTCCTGATAAGAGCATTGATATGATACTTTGTGATTTGCCCTATGGGACTACCGCTTGTAAGTGGGACACTATAATCCCTTTTAAACCACTTTGGGAGCAATATAAGCGAATCATAAAAAATAATGGTGCAATAGTATTAACCGCATCACAACCATTTACCACCATTTTGATAAACAGCAATATGAATCTTTTTCATTGTGAGTGGATTTGGCATAAATCAAAACCCTCTGGAGTTGCTTTTACCACACAACCAATGAGAAATCACGAACAAGTCTTGGTGTTTGGTAAAATAAAAACATTTAATGCAATACACGAAGAAAGAGAGGGATTTACAGAATCAAGCATTAAAAGGTTTGCAAGCGGTGAAAATTTGGGTTCTTACAGAAATCACGGCAATTCAACTACTGGTATGCCAAAAACGGAATTAAAGAAAATAGAAAGGTTGCGAAAACCAACAACAATAAAAAAATTTGCAAGCGTTCCGAATAGACTTGGTACACTTCACCCCACCCAAAAACCAGTAGCCCTCTTTGAGTACCTCATCAAGACCTACACCAACGAAGGCGACCTTGTATTAGACAACTGTGCAGGAAGTGGTACAACTGCGATAGCATGCATAAATACAAAAAGGAATTATATCTGCATAGAAAAAGATAAAAAATATTTTGACATAGCCGAAGCACGTATTAAAGCATGGGAGATAGAAAAAACGAGTCACATCATTAGCTCATTTTCTCTATTTTGATTATTCATAAATATGTACATAATGAATTAAATAAACGAATGAACTTTTTAACCCATAACAATCAATAACAATAAGATGAAAAGAGTTTATAAATATCCATTGTTAATAATAGATGAGCAAATAGTGAAAATGCCTGTTAATGCTCAGATATTAACAGTTCAAATACAAAACGGGGAGCCATTTATCTGGGCACTTGTAAATCCTACAGGTGAACTATTCCCTTATAAATTCCGACTGGCAGGTACAGGACATGAAATTAATGAAAGTTCAAATATGTCTTATATCGGATCATTCCAAATGAGAGGCGGAGCATTAGTATTCCATCTCTTTAAATTCATTCTGCCATGAACGCAACCGAAAAGAAATATGTAGAAAAGCTGAAAGAGTACATTCCGGAAATACTAAAATACAAATTTGTAATTCCTATGGATATGTACGATAAATTTGAATCTCAAATATCTGCTCTTGAATCACAGATAAGAGAAGAAGAGAGTTATCCGAGGGAGTTTGTAGAATGGATTAATTCGGAAGATGATGGAAAGAGGAAAAAATAACATACAAAAAAATTGCATTTACAACGGTGATTGTTTAGAG
>Ga0315273_10000135_pt1 | contig 65748 bp, 53 predicted proteins | sample YL17G02_0_MG_FD_205753 | JGI IMG/M metagenome (GOLD analysis project Ga0315273, IMG submission 205753) | Sediment microbial communities from Yellowstone Lake, YNP, Wyoming, USA - YL17G02_0 | ecosystem: Environmental > Aquatic > Freshwater > Lake > Sediment | place: USA: Wyoming | collected... | reverse complement strand
TGGCCGGAGCGTTCGAGGATCCCCCGCATCGTGTCGAACGAGTAGCGGCCGAGGAGACGGTCCAGTTTTGGCAGGACCGAGTCCAGGCCGAAGTAGGTGATCAGGTGGTCTGCCGGGGCGAGTCGCACGCGCGGCAACTGCGGCGCACACTCCCACGGGTGGAGGTAGAGGTTGAAGGGGCGTTCGCGGGCGATGCGATCGAGGGTCCGGTGGATCAGCCAGGACGGCAGCGCACGCAGGTAGAAACCGCCCCCGACCGGCAGCGGCAGGGGGCCCAGTGTCCCGACCGCGACCGGGAACTCCACCAGCGCCCCAGCGGGGTCGTGGCTCGCAAGATCCCAGGCTGCCGGGCGGTAGATGCCCAGCGGGGCTCCGGCCACGCCGTAGAGGCGCACGCGCAGCGGAAACACGCTCGAGTCGTAGAGGAAGCCCTCTTCCCGGAGCACCTCGATCGCCCACGCGGTCGAGCGGTCCAGGCTGAAGGTGGGCGCGCGGAACCCCACCGCCTCCTCATGTCCGAGCGCCGCGCGCAGCGCGGCCCGGGAATCGCGCAACTCCCGGCGGAAACTCTCGCGGTCCAGCGCCCAGAGCGGCCGGTGGGTCATGCCATGGCAGGCGATCTCGTGGCCGTCCGCAGCGATCGCCCGCACCAGATCCGGGAACCGCTCCGCGACCTCGCCGAGCACGAAGAAGGTCGCCCGCAGTGCCCGCCGGCGGAGCCGTTCGAGGATGACGGCGATTCCCTCGCGCACGACCGACCGGGTCTCACCTGCCGCCACGTGCGGGCGCGCCAGTTCAGGGTGGTACCAGTCCTCGACGTCGAATGTGATCGCGGCACGGGGTACGGCGGACCCGGGGCTCACGCGCGCAGGCGCTTCTGGCGCAACAGCACCATGAGGATGGAGAGCAGCATCTTGAACACGTAGTAGAAGGCCTTGAGGTTCGAGTGCATCGAGGTCCCGGCGGAGCGCGCATCCATCGTCACCGGTACCTCGCGCACGCGGAAGCCCGCCAGCGCGAGCAGGATGATGGTGTCGGCGTCCGGGAAGTCCGACGGGTAGTTGTCACGGGCGAAGAACTCGACCGCGCGACGGTCGAGCGCCTGGTAGCCCGAGGTCGGGTCGGAGAATCTCTGGCGGGTCACGAAGGTGACGATGCTCCCGAACACCCCCATCCCGAACCGGCGCAACCCGGGGATCCGGTAGTTCGCCCGCCCCAGGAAGCGCGAGCCGATCGCCACGTCCGTCTCGCCCCGCAGCACCGGAGCCAGCAGGTCGAGGGCGGAGCCCGGATCGTGCTGCCCGTCGGCGTCCATCTGCAGCACGACGTCGTACCCCCGGGCCAGCGCGAACTTGAAGCCGGTCTGGACCGCGCCCCCGTAACCCAGGTTGCAGGGAAGCTCGACCACCTCGGCGCCATGTTCCCGGGCCAACTGGCTGGTGCGATCGGAAGAGTAGTCGTTCACGACCAGCACATCCGCCTGCGGTAGCACCTCGCGAATCCGCGCGAGCGTCCCGCCGATGCTCGCTTCCTCGTCGTGCGCCGGCATGACCACGAGCAGGCGCGGCTCCTTCTTCGGACCAGTGAGGGCGGGCGGTCGCTGTGGGTCGGGGGTGGCTGGGCTCATGGGCGTCGGGCTCCGGGCGTCAAGGTGGACGGCACCGTGATCGGCCTCACATGATAGACGATGAATCCATCGCGGTCGTAGACGCGCGTGAACAGGTCCGGCCGGGCGTCGAGATGAGGGCCCGGCGAAGCGTCGGGGCCCGCATCGGCGGCACGCAGGAGAACGTAGGCGGGCCGTCCGGGTCGGGTCAGGATGGCCACGTCCCGGTCGAGGGAATCCGCCCTGCCATAGAGATCGCCCATCGCGCCGCGCCGCTCCAGGACCTGATCGAGCGGGAAGGCCGCCAGCTCCGGTCCGAACTTGCTGCCGAGCAGGAGCTGACGCCGGCCCTTCACCATGATGAGGCTGCGGAAGCGGTTGTCGGTGAATACCGCCTGCGCCGGGGTCGCGGCGTGCATCCAGGCGTAAAGGGCCTCCTCGCCCGGGGTCGCGTGGGCCTCGGGCGCCGTCGTGCCCGACCGGTCGAGCAGGTAGCCGCGGAGCGTGAGCACGGGGGCGCCGGCCAGGACCACGGCGCCGATCGCGACCGCGCCGGCCAGGCCGAAGCGCCGCCTCCACGCTGCCAGCTCCTGGTGGAACGCCGCGCCGCCGATCACCGCGAGGCCTGCGAAAGCCTCGAAGATGAACTTGGTCTGGTTGTTCAGGGGGAGTGAGATCACACTCGAGAACACCAGCATGCCCGCGAGGTAGAGCGCGAGCACGGCCGCCACGCCATTTCGCTCTGCGACCATCCGGCGAAGCGGGCGCCGCGCGAACCAAGCCGGGACCGCGAGCGCCGTGAGGATGGTGAGCAGTTGGATCGGTTCCACCCGCAGGTAGGAGTGGTGCAGGCCCGACGTCGTGGCTGGCCATGCCCTCGAGATGGCGATCGTGTAGGGCGCTGCGAGCAGCGCGCCGGCGATCGTCGCGCCCGCGAACGATGCGAGGCGCGCCCGCGCCGGCAGCCAGGTCCAGCGCCCGGCCAGGAGCCAGGCGAGCCCCAGCGTGCCGAGCGCGACCGGGATCACCGAGAGTCCCACCACGCCGTGGAAGAAGAGCATGCCGCTGGCTGCGGCCACGCCCCAGGAGAGTGCCGGACCGCGCTCCCCCTGCAGTGTCCTGACCATGGCCCAGAGGTACACCAGCATCATCAGGTAGGCGATGTTGATGGCCGTGCCATGCAGGAACTTGTCGAGGAAGCTCACCATGAAGGTGATGGGGGGATGGAGGTCGGAGATGACCAGGGCGTCGTTCCAGTGGGACGCTGCGAACGTAGCAGCGATCGCCTCGAGGCCCCGGACCTCACCGGTCAGGGCCATGCCCAGCCGCAGGGGCCACAGGAGCCACATCGCCGCGTTGAAGCCGAGGGCCATGAGCAGGGCGGACCCGGCGGCGGCGCGGGGCGTCTTCCAGAGCTGGCGGCCGATCAGCCAGGCGAGTCCCAGGGTGGCGAACATGCTGACCGCGTTCGAGATCGCCATGAGCGCGAATGGATCGCCTCCGCGCAGGGTCGTGAGCAAGGCGATGAAGTAGTTGTAGAACCAGACGTAGCTGAGGGTCAGGCCGGCGAACCGGGGGTCCTGGGGTGGGATGCCACGCTCGATGATCTCCCAGATGATGCCACCGTGGACCCAGGCGTCACCACGGATCCGCAGATAGGGATTCACGAACATCACCGCGGCGATCACCGCGGCCGCGCCGGCCGACCAGCCCCACGCGAACCTCAGTCCCTCGCGAGACTCCGGGGCGGTTCCGCTGCGGTGCGCCTCGCGCAGCTCGGCCAGCAGCCACAGAGCCCAGCCCAGCACTGCCACCCCGAGTGCGGAGGCCGGCAGCGGGAGACCGGCGCTCATCAGCGCCCAGGCCGCCACCGTGGAGACCAGCGGGGAGACCGCCAGTCCCAGCGCCCAGCGGGCGAAGGTTCCGCGCTCGAGCGGCAGCAACGTCGCCAGCGCCATCCCGGGGAACACGCCCAGCGCGGGGAAGAGGCACCAGTCCCCGAGCACGCCAGGCAGGAATCCGCCGGCCGCGACACAGGCCGTGAGTGCCGGCACGACCAAGGGGATGCGGCGTGACAAGGTCACCCGATGTCCCGGATGACGCGGGCAGGCACGCCAGCCACGATCTTGCCCGCCGGCACATCGTGCGTGACCACCGCCCCCGCCGCCACCACCGCGTTCTCTCCCACGGTGATGCCCGGGAGGATCACCGCGCAGGCGCCCAGGTAGCAGCCGCGCCGCAGGATCACCGGCGCCACCGTGCCCTGGAGTTGGCCCGGCTCCACCCGGTCCATGCGGCGCGCGTCGTCGTGCACCACGACCGTGACGCGGAACGAGATGGTGACGTCGTCCTCGATGCGGATGAGCTCGGGGAACTGGTCGTCCAGCCACGTCTCCATCCCGACGTAGACGTGACGGCCTAGGTCGATCCCCATCGCGCGATAAAGCGCCATGCGCGACCCGCCGTGGATGCAGAAACGGGCGAGGATGTGCAGGGACTTCGTCCAGAGGACGCGGAGCAGGCTGCGTGGAGCGATGCGCTGCTCGTACTCGATCCGGTCGGTTCGTGAGGTGATCTTCATCGCGCCCTCAGGGTTCTGCCGCCGGTGCGGCCGGCGGGGTCGGGGCTCACAGCGCCTCCGGGAACAGCCGTTTCACGCGCCGCCCAAGTACCGCCGCCGCCGGCACCGGCAGGCGCTGCCAGATGGTCACCGCGAGCCCGAAAGCGCGTTTCTGGTCCCCGATCGTGGGCGCCCGGGATGCCTTCCCCAGCACGTACTGGTAATACAGCGGGACCGGCTTCGCGAGCCACTGTTCCTTGAACAGGAACGTGCCCGAACCCCACTGGCTGCGTCCGAAATCGAACCGCGAACAGCCGCGGGCGATGCCGTGGCGGAGCGCCTGCCAGTAAAGCACCTCGTTCGGACGGCGCGCAAGGAAACGGCGCAGCGAGGAGGCCCAGGGGTCAGCCAGGGTGCCCGCATGCTCGACCAGGAACATGGTCCCGACAGGCACGCCGGCGGCCTCGAGCATGAGCACGGTGGCGTCGTCGCCGAAACCGTCCAGCACCTGGCGATAGTAGTCCTCCCCGAGGATCGGGGTGCCGAGGTCGCGCATGTTCTCGAGCAGGACGCGGTAGAACGCCGCCACGTGCTCGCGGCCCCAGAGTGCCGTGAAGCCGGATCTCTCGCCCTTGCGAATCTTGTTGCGGAGCTTGGTGTCAAACGCCTTCCACAGGACTTCGGGATCGCTCGGCAACTCCACCTCCATGGTGACGTGCTCCTCCACGGTCACGAGCCCCTCCCAGCGCCGCCGCTGGTCGCGCAGTTCGAGCCAGGCGTGGCCCTCGCGCTGGACTGCCGTGCGAGCCGGCTCCAGCAGCGCTTGCGCCGCCGCCTGGTCGTCCGCCAGCAGGCCCCCAGGCGCCGAAAACAGACGCCGGCCGCCGCCGGCTCCGCGCGCCTCGAACAATGGGAGCACCCCGGCGATGGCGCCTGCGCGCTCGGCGATCCACCAGCGCGCCCTCACGCCGTAGGCGTGCTCCTGGACGCGCTTCCAGGCAGTGAGTTGTCCGAAGTGGGAGCCGGGTGCGTGCCGCACGTAGTCGTCCCAGCGAGCGCCGTCGGCCTCGGCGAAGGAGCGCACGGACGTCATCGAGTGTCCCCGTCGGAGGAGCCCGATGGTCCGTCCCTGCTGGATCCCCTGGAGGGCAACTCGCGCCTGGCGCGGAGCCCCGGCCGCCCGGGAGCGACCTGGATGCCGGCGACCCGATCAGAGCCGCGGAAGACGTCCCTCTGGCGGTGCGCCAGGGAGGTGCGCGTCATCTCCGGATCCCCGGGAGGCCGCCCGCCGGCACGAGGGCCGGTGCCGGGGGTGCGTGGGTGATCTGGTAGGCGGCCGTGATCAGGGCGAACATCAGCCAGACTTGGAACTGGTAGTTGCCGTTGCGCATGAACTCGATCTTGGTCTCGTCGATCAGGAACACGACCATCTGGACGTGCGCGATGATCATGTAGCTGTGGATGAAGTCGCCATGCCGGAGGTCGTCTGTCCGGGGGCGTGAGATTCTCAGGAGAGTCCAGAGCAGCGACAGGAAGATGCCCAAGCCGATGAACCCAACGTTGTTCGCCACGAAGAGGTACAGGTTGTGCGGCCATAGATAGGTGCGCAGGCCACTGATGGCCGAGTAGTAGGGGCCGTGGCCGATGAAGGGGTGCTCGAAGATGCGACCCCACGCCTGCATCCAGATCCCCGCCCGATCTGCGGGCATGACGCCCACGAACTTGGTCGAACCGGCGAGGCGGGTCATGAGGTTCCCGGAGCGCGTGAAATTGGCGACGTAGTAGTTCATGCTCAGGAAGCCCACGACCATCGCCACCCCCACCGTCACCAGCGTGACGAAGCTGAGCCTGCGCCGCACGATCCAGATGAGATAGACCACCCCGGCGGCCAGCGCGACAACGGATCCTCTGGTGACCGTGGCGAAGAGCACGAACAGGACCAAGGACAGCAGGGCGCCGTAGGCCAAACGATGGAGCATCGTCTCCGCGCGCAGGAGCAGGAACAGGACGAGCAGGGCGTTCAGGGCGCAGTACTCGGAGAGTAGTTCGTAATCTTGGAAGCTCGAGCCCACCCGGATGTTGTGCAGGTTGATCTCGCCGACTGAGCTTACCTGGAATCCGATCCAGCCCGGGATGAAGTATTGGCCCGGGTGGTTCAGTTCCCAGACCGCGAGCAGACACACGAGCGGTATCGAGACGACCTGGAAGTCGAGGAAGCGCCGGAACCCCCGCTCGTCCTGCAGGTTGTTCACGATCACGAAGAACATCAGGACGGCCGCCGCGAGCAGCACGAACAGCGGCAGTGCATAGCCCAGGTCAACGGCGGTCGTGACGTTGTAGAACGAGATGACGTACGCGACGAACAGCGCGAGCACCAGTGCGTCGAGCGGCGAGCGCCGCGGCCGCGCGCACTGGCCCCGTGAAACCCGCAGCAGCCAGAGCACGGCGAGGAGTGCGATGAAGGCCAGGTTGGTGCTGCCGAAGACCGTGCCGCGGGGGAAGGGCAGGGCGACGGCCAGCACGCCCAACGCGGCAACCATGTCCAGCCGCCAGGCCAGGCCGAACATGAGGATCGCCCCGATCACGGCGATCATACGCTTGTCAGGCATGATGAACTGGAGCCCCAGCACGATCCCGGCGGCGATCGTGAGGAGGACCGGACCAAGGCGGTCCAGTAGCCCGACCAGCGGGTTCGGCGGCCGCTCCGGACGGAGCGCGACGCTCATCCCAGGCCCAGGCGCCTGCGGACGAGGAAGACCAGATTGTTCCACCCATCCCGCCACTTCTGCAGCTTGACCTCACCGACCCGCATCCCGTAGGGGATGTGGGCCTCGCCGAAGCGCAGGCCGCGCAGCAGGGCCTCGAGCTTGATCTCCTCGCTGAACGCCATGCCGTCGGAGGTCAGCCGCAGCCGTTCGAGCGCTGCGCGACGGAACACCCACATGCCCGACTGGCTGTCCCGGATCGGTTTGAAGAAGAGCATCGCCGCGGCAACCGTGAGCACCCGGTTGCCGAGGCGATTGCTGAAGCCCATGGCGCGCGGGTCCGCCAGGGGGAAGCGGCTGGCCGAGAGGAAATCCCAGCGCTTTTCGAGCAGGGTCTGCACGAGCCGGGGAATCTCCTCGGGAGGATAGGTGCCGTCACCGTCCAAGGTCACGACGATATCGCTCTGGACCGCCCGCAGTCCCGCCTTGTAGGCCGCTCCGTAGCCGGGAGTCCTCTCAGACACGACCCGGGCCCCCAGGGACGCGGCCACCTCGGCGGTGCGATCGGTGCAGTTGTTATCGACCACCACGACCTCGTCCACCACGGTGGGCATCCGTCCGATGACCGCCCGGACGCCCTCTTCTTCGTTGTAGCAGGGGATGACGACGCCGATGCTGAGATTGGAGTGCATGGTCCCCCCGGGGGGGGAAAGGGTCTGAAGACCGGCGACGCAGAGGTCGCGGAGAATCGCTCAACTCGAAGCCTACCAGCATTTCCGGAGGCCCGGCAAGGCACGTGACGGCGCACGAGCGCGCCACCGGCATGAGGTCGTTTTCGGGCTGGCGCCGCGGGCCTCAGCCTGTTCGGTGGCGGGGCGCCCGTCATGCCTGCCTCAGGACATGAAGGTGCAGGCCCATGCTGCACTCGCCGCGCACGCGCTGAATCTGCCGACCCACGGCTGAGATCCGCCGAGGCCGGCACTCTGAAGGACCCGATGACCTCCGTGCACCCCACGGAGCCTGGCGCCGCACGCACGCGCCTGGCGCTGGGCGCCGTGCTGCTGTTCTGACGCACGCTCACCGCGCTCCAGTTCTCGATCCGCATCGCCGCCGCCGGCGCGCTCGGGTTCGCGCTGGCCCAGCCCCACCTGCGCTTCATCACCGCGGGCGGCAGCCCGGGCCAGATGATGCGGCTGCGCCTCGTGGTCCCGAACGCGATGGGGCTCGCGTTCTCGATGAGCGCGGTGGCATTCGCCGGAGCGCTGGGCTTGCGCCGCCTGCCCGCGGACCATCGGGTGCTCGCCTCGGGCATGGCGCTCGGACTGTTGCTGCCCTTCCTGTTCGTCCTGCTGCCCGGCATCACCTCGGAGAAGTCCTGCTTCCCGCTCCATCTCGTCCTGGCCGCCGCAGCGGGGACCGCGGTCGCGGCCGCCTGGTCGCGCGGAGAGTGGCTGCTCCTCGACGTTGCCGGGGTGATCGTCCTGGCGCTCGGGAACGCCGCCGTCGCCAGCGCCGCCTGCCTGAGCGACCCGCGCAGTCTGCGCAGCATGTTCGCCGAGGTGCGCCCCGGCGACCCGGCGTTCCTGACGGCCGACGAGGCGGCGGCGCTGCGCTGGATGCGCGAGCGCTCGCCACCTGACGCCGTGTTCCTCCAGTCGCCGCGCCCGTTAGGCACCGAGCCCATCCTCACACTCGATGTGGTCGCGTGTCCGCCAACCGCTCATCGCGCGAGCAGCTTCAGGTAGAGCTCCTGCACTTTCGTGTACCTGGCCTCGAAGGAATACTCGTCCGTGGCCCCCGCGGCGGCACGTTCGGCCATGGCCTGGAGGGCTGAGCGGTCCTCCAGACACCGGGCGAGCGGTCGGGCAGTTCATCGCTGGCGGCGAGAATGCCGTTGCGCCCATTGACGCTGGTGCACTCGCAGTCAACACCCCGCCGGGTTGGTTCCGAAGCCTGATTCCAGTATGAACCGCCCGGGACCGGCTTCGCAGGAATGCGCCCAGATTGATGAGGAGTCCGACGGCTCGCGGAAAGTGGTAATGCGCAATCTCTTCCTCAACGGGTCCCATCACGTTCCCCCTGACCCCTTCCCCATGGCGCTGGCGGGGGCTCACTGCCGGGTGTAGACTCGGCGTCGAGCGAGAGGGCGTTCCCACATGCCAACTCGCACGCCGGAACTGCCATGGTGGGCGGCGCTTGCCTCTGTGTAGCGGTCGTGGCACCCGCGTCATAGCCTGTCGCCCCAGTGAACGAACCTTGTTCGGGGCGAGTTTGGAGCCGTGTCACGCCAATCTGACAGCCGAAGTGGAGCCGACCATGGCCGCGGCCGCGATCCTCATCAACGACTTCAAGCGCCAGTGGGCCGACACCCGGGCGGACGTGCTGGCAACCGTCGAGGCGGTCGGCGCGAGCGGATGGTACATTCTCGGGCGCAACGTTGAGAGCTTCGAGCGAGCGCTGGCGCCTCGGTTCGGCCGCCGTCATGCGGTCGGATGCGCGAGCGGCCTCGACGCCATCGAAATCGGCCTGCGCGCGCTGGGGCTGAGGCCGGGGGAGCGCGTGCTGACCACGCCGCTCAGCGCCTTCGCGACCAGCCTGGCAATCCTGCGAGCCGGCGGTGTCCCGGTGTTCGTGGACGTCGACGAGCGCGGCCTGGTCAACCTCGACCTCTGCGAGCAGCGCTTTGTCGCGGATCCGGCTCTGCGTTTCTTCCTGCCGGTTCATCTGTATGGGCATCCGCTGGATCTCGAACGGCTCGCGCATCTGCGCGCACGTTTCAATCTCGCCATACTCGAGGACTGCGCTCAGTCGGTCCTGGCGCGATGGGGAAACGCCCCGGCAGGATCGGTGGGCCAGGTGAGCGCCACCAGCTTCTATCCCACCAAGAATCTCGGCGCCCTGGGCGACGGCGGCGCGATCGTGACCGACGACGATGAACTCAAGAGCCGTTGCGCGTCTCTGCGCGATTACGGACAGACCGCCCGCTACGTCCATGACCACCTGGGCCTCAACAGCCGCCTCGATGAGCTACACGCCGCGATTCTGAAGGATGCCTTCCTGCCTCGATTGGAGGTTTGGACCGAGCGGCGTCGGGCCATTGCGCAACAGTATCTCGCCGGGTTTCGGCATCCCCACGTGCGGGCGCTCGAGCCCGCGCCCAGGGCGCGGCCGTGCTGGCACCTGTTTCCGGTTCTTGTTCCCGGGGCCGAGCGCGGCGGGTTCCGGCGCCATCTCGAGAGCAAGGGGATACAGACCGCCGTCCACTACCCACGACTCATCACCGAGCAGCGAGCGCTCACCGGGGTCCTGACGCCGGAGGTCCATGGTCCGCTCGGCAACGCCCTGCGACTCGCGTCCAGCGAGGTGTCGCTGCCAATCCACCCCTACCTCCTCGATGAGGAGATCCACACGATCATTGAGGCGGTCAACGGCTGGCCGTACGTGTAGCGAGGGATCAGAATCATGGGATCGTTCTTCGAGCACCCGCAATCGCTGGTTGAATCGTCCAGCATCGGAGATGGCACGCGGATCTGGGCCTTCGCGCACGTCCTTCCGGGGGCCGTGATCGGGCGCGACTGCAACATCTGCGATCACGTCTTCATCGAGAACGATGTGCGGCTCGGAGATCGCGTCACCGTCAAGTGCGGCGTCCAGCTCTGGGATGGCATACGCATCGAGGACGACGTCTTTATTGGACCGAACGCGACGTTCACGAACGACCCCTTCCCCCGCAGCCGCCAGCACTTGGACAAGTACCCAGAGACCGTCGTCCGCAAGGGGGCTTCGATCGGCGCAAACGCCACGATCCTGCCCGGCGTCTGCATCGGGCAGCACGCCCTGGTCGGGGCGGGCGCTGTCGTGGTCCGTTCGGTCCCGCCCTATTCCGTCGTGGTCGGCAACCCGGCTCGGATCCAGAGATACGTCTCGAGCGCGCCTGCTGGGCGTGAGTCCGTCCCCCCGGCAGTCGCTCGGGAGAGCACGGTCGAGGTGAGCGGCGTCGAGATCATCAACGTCCCCCTGATCAAGGACCTGCGGGGAAACCTCGTCGCGCGCCAGGTCGGCAAGGGGCTCCCATTCGTGCCTGAACGCTGCTTCGTGATCTTCGACGTCCCTTCAAAGGAGGTCCGCGGCGAGCACGCCCACCGCCAGTGCGCTCAGTTGATCGTCTGCCTGAGGGGGTCGGTCGTCGTCGTGGCCGACGACAGTCATCGGCGGCAGGAGTTCCTGCTCGACGATCTCACCATGGGCATCCATCTACGACCGCAGGTGTGGGGCACGCAATACAAGTACACGCGAGACGCCATGTTGCTAATCCTTGCCTCTCACCCGTACGATCCGGCCGACTACATTCGCGACTACGACCAGTTCCTGGACGAGCGCCGTCGGTTCGAGGCGACGACCACCGATGCAGGTGGTGCGTCCGTCTGACGCCGGGTCCCTCGCTACTTTCTCAGGCGGAGCATCAACAACGGGATCGGGCTGAGAATCCACCACCAATCGATGACCGGCCGTATGTGCGAGTACCGGATTCCACGTTTCTTGGCCGGGTACGTCTTGGATACCCCGACCTCGGTGGCGCGGCGTCCGGAACTGAGCACCTTGTAGTGCACGTACGTCTCGAGTTGGTAGCCGTCCAGCCAGTCCTGCCAGACGTTGATATCGCTGCCGTCCTTGAACAGCGACGTGCGATACGCCCGGAAACCGTTGAGGGAGTCAGTCCCGCGAAAGCCTGTCACCAACTGGATGAACCGGGCGTGAACCTTGACCATGGCGAACCGGAACGCCGGCGTGTGTTCCTGCGAGCCACCAGGCGCGAAGCGAGACCCCTGCACATAGTCCGCTTCTTCCCTGCGGATGGGTTCCAGCAGTCTTGGAATCTCGCCCGGGTCGTCCTTTGCGTTCCCCGCCAGGATGCAGAAGATGTCGTAGCCGCCGTCTAGCGCATAGCGCATGCCGCTCTTGATCGCAGCCCCGAGTCCCCGGTTCTGGTCGTGACGGATCACCGGGAGCCCGAAGCGGGCAATCTGCGCGGAGGTGTCGTCGGTCGAGCCATCGTCGATGACCACCACGTCGAAGTCGCGCTCGGCCGCCGGGGGGATGCGCTCGAGCGTACTAGCGGCGTTCGCCCCGTTGTTGTAGCAGACGATGGTCGCAATCGCCTTGTGTCGCGGCAAGACGCTCATATTCATATCACAAGATACTAGCCGAATTCTCTCGACCGAATCAAGCCGCTGACTTCGAAACACGGATTTCAGGTCGTGGTGGCCTGACCCCCTCAGTTGCGCATTCCGTTCCATCGCGAACACCCGTTCCGGATATCGTGAACCTCCATCGGCAGCGAAGCGGCACATGCTTGGTCCTTCCCCAGGAGGTACCCTGCGTGGCCACCCAGAGGCTGCGGATGAGGTCGTTGCGCGAGATTCTCCGGCTCCACCAGGACGCCCGGCTTTCCCACCGCGCCATCGCCCGGGCCTGCCGGGTGAACTCGACGGCCGTCTGCGAGTACCTGGACCGTGCCCTGCCCGGCGTCGCTTGCCTGCACCGGGAACTTCGGCGTGCGGGGGTGACGTTGCAGTCGCGGTGGCTGGAGAAGATGTAAGCCGGGCAGCCACTCAAGGCGCTTCCAGCGGGCCGCGCTGCGCACGGATGAGGAGGCTTCTTCGGTGCCGCCCCCAGCAGCCGGGGGCGGTGCGAAAGAGTGCTGCGTCAGTCCGCTTCGAGGCGGTAGATCGTGACCGCACTGAGGTGCGGGTAGTCGCGCGTCCGCTGCGTTCGCGCGATCTCCTCGGCGCTCGCTCGCCAGACCGGCCGGGCCCACGCGGGGGGCGCGGGGTGCCAGGCCGGAAGGCGCTGGTCAACGTCTCGGTCTGCGATGACCAGGTAACGGATCCCCCACGCGTGGCGTAGCTTCACGAGATCCGCCGTTTCGAAGGGCATGTTCACTGTCGGTCGGTCGAAGAGGTAGGCGGCATGCCAGGGGCACGTGGAGAACACCGGCTCTCCCGGGGGTACATTCGACTGGATGTAGGGGGTTGCAGCCATCAACTCCACCGGGCAGCAGTAGACACTTGGGTTCCACCCCGAGGTGCGGTCGCCGGCGCGGGCCGCGGCCGTCCGTACCTGGTCGGCCAAGGCGATGGCCATCACGACCGCCACTGCGGTCGTGAGCGTCCGCCGCAGCGCGGGATGTAAGTGCTTCGGGCGGATTGCCAGCCACGCAGCCCCGTCGGCCGCCAGGACGATCCAGAGGGGGGTGAGGCTGAGGAGATAGCGCATCAGAGGGGTCGTCAAGGAGAACGCGAGCAGCAGCAGCAATCCGTAGAGAACCGCCGGGGCCCAGCGCTTCCAGACCGGCAAGACGCGTGTCGCTCCCACCAACCAGAAGGGCACCAGCCAGAGGCTGCCGACCGCTTCGCGCGACAGCGAGATCACCAGCCCGCGCGCCCCGTAGTACGCATGCTGGAGCGTCTCCGCCGGGTGGCTCAGCATCCAGGGGGCGAACGGCGGTGGTGGGGTGAGCATGGCCCAGTACCGTTGGCTGAAGCCTCCGAAGCTGGGGTACGTCAAGAGCGCCTCGTAACCGACGTCGTTGTAGAGGGGATGGCCAAAGACGAGGAAATTGCGCACCAGCCACGGCGCGACGGTGATGGCGAAGCCGATGACCACCGGGACCAACCCGCGCAAGCCGCGGCGGAGGCCGCGTGCCGACAGATCGTGGAGGAGCACCGCCCCCCAGAGCATGGAGGACGGGTACTTCATCAAGCAGGCGAGTCCGAGGATCACCCCGAGCGCCGAACCCCGCCAACGGCCCTCGCGCAGCATCAGCACGAAGGCCGCGGTCACCAACGCCATCGTGCAGATCTCGGTCTCGATGCGCAGGGACCAGGTGACGAGTGTCGGGTGCGCCACGGCGATGAGGCCGGCGACCCAGGCGGTGGCACGGCTGCCGGTGAGCGCCTGCGCCAGCAGGTAGATCAGCGGCGGCAACGCCACCCCGAATGCCAGCGGTACGAGCTTCGCCACGGCCATGGACTCGCCGAAGAGTCGGAACGCGCCCGCCGTGAGCAGCGGGTACAGCGGGTTCCAGTGGCCATCGGCTTGCGGCAAGGATACAGGGGGCAGGAAGAGCTGCTTGTACGCGCCGGTGCGAAATCCAAGGCCCGCGGCGAGGTGGCGTGCCGTATCCATGTAGCCGGCCCCGTCGCAGTCCGTCCCGGCGAGCTGGTAGTGATCGAAGAAGATGAGGCGAACAGCCAACCCGGAAGCGGCCAGCGCGGCAAGCATCAGGGCGGGGGGCAGCCGGGCGAACCACGATCCGGAAGCTGAGCCGGCCAGAGCGGCGGCATCGGCCCACGCTGCGGGCCCTGCATTTCTTCTCTCGGCTCCCGATGAGGCCATGGTGGCGGTCGCTCTCCTCAGGCACTCGTTGTCGCCAGGGGTTCTCGCGAGATGCGTGCGTCGCTCCACCCATCGGACATGAAGGCAGCGGGCAGCGAAGAATCGGCCGTATCTTCGGGGCCGTGCCTGGAGCTGTCAAGAACAGAGCCCCGCCCCCGCGGACCGGACGCCGTGCCGCCGGTCGCGGCCGAACCGCCGCAGCAGGGGAGTCGGTGATGGGGCACGGACGTCGTGGGAGACGGGCTGAGCGGAGCGCGAGCGTATCGGGTGTTGTCGGCAGCCGGCACTCCAGCCGCGGGTGCGTGGTGTTGGAGAGAGGCACATGGCTGCCAGCTTGGCAGGAAATCATCACACTCGATGTGGTTGCGGGTCTGGAGTGCCCCCCGTTCCTGAGGCCACAGATTGTGGCAGGGTGCCCCGGTTCGCGAAGGATCCTGCACGCGGAAGAGCCGGTTCACGGATGGGCAGGTCCTCAGCCGGCGGCTGGAGCAGGCCTGCCCGGTCTAGGAGCGCGGCTACGAGGCGCACTTCCAGCGCATCGACGCGTGGCTGCTCGGCCAGCCCGGTGTCGTGAGCCCGGGCCGCCAGAGCCTGTTCGCCCACGATAACACCCATCACACGCTCGCATGGCCCATGGCGGGGTGGACTGTCTGGACGGCGAGGGCCGACTCGACCGCGAGCGGTGGGCCGGCGCCCGCCGGGTCTTCGAGACGCACGTCGTCGAGGACTGACGCGGGGCCGCGTGAGCGTATGATAGGCTATGCCGTTCCGGTCGGTTTCATCCCATCACCCTTCGCAGAGGCTCGCGACCATGCGGCAAGGCCAGACCGTTTCCGCCATCCTCCCGACCAGGCACAGGAAGGGTCGAGGCTGTGGGGCGGCTCCACGCGGTAGCCGGGTTCTTCGTGGACCGGGTCTGGGCGTTGCCGCTCGTGGTGGTCGTGTCGTCGCTCCCGTCGCTGGCCGAACTGGCCGAGACCGACTGGACCATGACGCGCGAGGACACGCGCGGGGCGACTCGATCGGGCTGCGCTGGTACCGGGCGTTGGAACGCGAGGCAGTGCGGGCTGCCGAGTTCGCGCCGCGGCCCTGGATGCGGCGGGGCTCGCTCATTGCGATCTACCGACTCGACCGTCCCGCCGCGAGGGCATCCGGAGCGCACCGGTGAACTCGGGCCCCCCGGGTACCGCGCGGGAGGAGCCGGCCGTGACGCCCGTGCCGTCCCGCATGAGCCCCGCGTGACGATCGATCCGGCGCGGGTCGCGGTCGTGGTGCCGGCCTGGAACGAGGCCGGCAAGATCGGTGACGTGGTGCGCAAGGTGCCGCGCCGGCTGGTCTCGTGCGTGATCGTGGTGGACGACTGCTCGAGCGACGGGACCGCGGACGAGGCGCGGGCAGCGGGGGCGGAGCGCGTGATCCGGCACGCGACGAATCGCGGGGTCGGGGCCGGAATCCGGACCGGGCTGCTGGCGGCGAAGCAGGCGGGCTATGAGTTCGCCGCCATCCTCTCGGGGGACGACCAGCACGAGCCGGACGAGCTGCCACGAGTGCTCGATCCGCTCTTCGCCGGCGAGGCCGACCTGGTTCAGGGCTCGCGCTGGCTGCCGGGCGGGGCGACACCGGGCATCCCGCCGGCGCGCCGCTGGCTCACGCGCCTCTACCCGATCCTCTTCCAGCTGACGAGCGGCGCCCCATGCACCGACGGCACCAACGGTCTGCGTGCCTTCCGCCTCTCCCTGCTCGACGACCCGCGCATCCGGCTCGAGCAGGACTGGCTCGACCGCTACGAGCTCGAACCCTACCTGCTCTACCAGACCGTGCGCTGTGGCTACCGGGTGCGGGAGGTCCCCGTCACGGTGCGCTATCATGGGCGCGGCACCACGAAGATGCGCCTGCTGCGAGATGGCTGGCGCATCCTGCGGCCGATCCTCTACCTGCGGCTCGGTCTCAAACAGTGATCCCATCCGGAGGATCTGATGACGTCGAATCGACCTGAAGAGCAGGGCGCCGCCGTGAGCGGGGTCCGCGCGCTCGCGGGACGCCGCGTGCTGGTCACGGGCGGAGCGGGTTTCGTGGGCTGCAACCTGGTGCGCCGCCTGTTGCGCGAGGGGGCGCGGGTCACGGTCCTGGACGACCTGTTCACCGGGCGCCGCGAGAACCTGCCCGAGTCGGGCTTCGAGTTCGTGCACGGCTCGGTCTGCGATCCGCCGGTGGTGGAGCGACTGGTGGGGCTGAGCGAGGTCATCATCCACGCTGCCGCGCGCAACATCGTGGTCTCCACGCGCAATCCCCGCGAGGACTACGAGACCAACATCGGCGGCACGCTCAACGTGCTGCTGGCCGCGCGCGCCGCGGGGGGCAGGCGGATCGTCTACACGTCGTCCACCTCGGTCTACGGCAACCCGCGCTACATGCCGGTCAACGAGGATGACCACCTCTCGCTGCTCACGCCCTACGCCGTCTCGAAGCTCGCGGGCGAGAACTATTGCATGGCGTTCTACGAGTCCTACGGGTTGACTACGGCCGCCGTGCGCTATTCGAACATCTTCGGTCCGGGACAGGACCCGGCGAACCCCTACTGCGGCGTGGTCGCCAAGTTCGCCGAGGCGCTGTTCGCGGGGAAGCCGCCCGTCATCCACGGCGACGGCAACCAGACGCGCGACTTCACCTTCATCGACGACGCGGTCGAGGCGACCCTGCTGGCCGCGACCTCGGAGCGGGCCATCGGCGAGGTCTTCAACGTGGGCACGGGGGTCGAGACGCGCGTGAGCCAACTCGCGGAGATACTCATCCGCACGATCGGAGTGGACGTCGTGCCGGCGCACAATGACCGGCGCGACGTGGACAACATCCGCCGGCGCGTCGTCAGCATCGAGAAGGCCCGGCGCGCGCTGCGCTGGGTGCCGGAAGTGACGTTGGAGGAGGGCCTGCGGCGCACGGTGGAGTGGCAGCGCGGGGTGCTGGCGCAGAGGGCTGAGGGCTAAGGCGGGGAGCCTTTTCGGGCGGCAGACGGCGTCGTCCCCGGAGAACCTTGTGGGGCGAGATTCGATTGGGCCTTTTGACCCGGTCAGCCCCTGACTCTGGCGGACTCATCCGCACTGTCGGTGGCGAATCGGACAACCTGTCCCGGCGTGCCCGGCGCCCGGCAGCCGGGACCGCCAGCAGGCCCGGCTGCTGAGCTTCGGGCTGTCCGTGTGGGTGAGGCTTGCGGGAAGCCGGGTGCCCGGGGCGACGGCCGACCCAAGGTTTGTCCTTGCGCCGGCCGTCAACGATTTGATAACATTCCTGCGTCGTGAGGGTCCCGTTGAGTTCCCAGTGGAGGGCGCACTAGCGATTCGTTGCTACAGCGGTTCGCCGTAGGGTCCGGCCAACACCTTGGTCGCTTGAACGACCTGGCCACCTACCGAGCCCAGGACGCGCTTCCGAGGATCGACAACTTGCGCTTTCCCCCCCTGTTGCTCGTGGTCGGCCAGACCGGGTCCGAGTGCGATTGCATTAGGCGAGAGCTTTGAGCCGAGGGTGTTTCCACACCCTCGGCTCTTGTTTCGCCGGCAACGCAGCAGAGAGCTAGCATCATGGAGCCCAACATCCTCGCCTCCACACACAAGAACGCGGCTCCGGGCGCCGACGTCAGGCCCCCACCGTCGGATGAGTCCGCGCGGGTATCCGCCCGGGACGGGATGGCGGTCGTTGCGAGGCTCTCGGTTGCGAACGACACACCCGCAACGGCCGGCCTCAACGGCGCAGCCGCAGTGGTCCGCAACGGCGGGAACGGTCACGTGAGAGCGCATGGCAACGGCAACGCCCGATGGCCCGAGTTGGTCCCACTCACGGGCAGTGTGCTCGCCCGGGCCCTCCCGGCCTACCAGGCACCGGCCGAGGCCGGCCTGTACCTGCGCTACGGCAAGCGCCTGCTCGATCTCCTGGGCGCCTCGGTCGGCCTGCTCCTCAGTTCGCCGTTGTTGCTGATCGCCGCCGTCCTCATCAAGCTCGAGTCGCGCGGTCCGGTCATCTACAAGTCCATCCGCATCGGTCGCGGCGCGCGTCCCTTCACGTTCTTGAAGCTGCGCTCCATGGTGGACGGAGCGGAACAGCACCGGCACAAGCTCTCCCATCTGAACGAGGCCGACGGCCCGGTCTTCAAGATCTCAGACGACCCCCGTGTGACGCGCCTTGGCCGACTGCTGCGGATGACCAGCATCGACGAGATCCCGCAGCTCTGGAACGTGCTCCGGGGTGAGATGAGCCTCGTCGGGCCGCGTCCACCCATCGCCGAGGAGGTCGTGCAGTACGAGCCCTGGCAGCTGCGCCGGCTGGACGTGGTGCCGGGCATCACGTGCCTGTGGCAGATCAGCGGCCGCAGCCGCATCGGCTTCCAGGAGTGGATGCGGCTCGATCTCGAGTACATCCGGCACCGCTCGTTCCAACTCGACCTGAAGATCCTGATCCGGACGATCCCCGCGGTGCTGTCCCGCGAGGGCGCTTACTGATTCCGCCCGCTTGGCCGGGGCACCAGCAGAGGACCTGCCGACTGCCGGCCGGCCGGCCGGCGCTCTCCCGCCTGCGCATCCTGCCCGCGACCTCATCACCCACGCCCTCACCGTGGGTGCAGAATGACCCATCTGCTAGTACTATCATGCTCCGCTCTCCGTGGACCGGTTCTGGCTGGGCTTCGTGGGACGGCGTGTCGCACGGAGCAGGAGTTGGACGGAAGGCTGAGGGCGTCCACAACCGCAAGCGCTTCCTGGAGGCTATGGCGTTGGACGACTCCGCGGTGAAGTCGTTCCGCGCCAACCGGACCCTGTGCGAACCAAGACCGAGCGTCTGAGGCTGCTGCTGGTCGAGAGCGGCACCGCCGTCGGCGGCACCGAGCGGGTGGTGTGGGAGCTGGCCACGCGCCTGCCCAGCACTCGCTGGGACGTGCGTGTGTGGCTCTCGCCGGCGCCGGGAGTGGATGAGTTCGCCAGCGCGCTCGAGGCTCACGGTCTCCCGGTCGCCCGGATCGCCGAGGTGGATTCGCGCTGGGACTGGCCCGGCATGCTGAGGACCTGGCGGCAACTGCGGTGCGAGCGGCCCGACCTGCTCCACGTCCACCACGTGTGGCCCGCGGCCGACCGCTATCTCGCGACGCTGGCGGAGACCGCGGGTGTGCCCCACCTGGTGGTGACCGAGCACATCGAGGGTCACGCGCACTCGGCGGCCCAGGTCCAGCTCAAGCGGCGCGAGTTCGCGCAGGCCGAGGTCGTCACCGCGGTCAGCGCGACGGTCGCCGATTCGCTGGTGCGCGACTACGGCGTGGACCGCACGCGGGTGCGGGTCGTGCCCAATGGGGCCGAGTTGCCGGCCGGGGATGCCGAACAGACCGCAGCGCGGCGCGTGCGCGAGCAGCTCGGCGCGGGCGTGCTGCGGCCGCTGTGGGTGTGCGCGGGGCGGCTCGAGCACCAGAAGGGCCAGGACGTGCTGCTCGAGGCGCTGGCGGAAGTCCGCCGGCGGGGGCTCGAGTTCGTGGCAGCGCTGGCGGGCGAAGGTTCGCTGCGCGGGGCGCTCGAAGAGCGCGCCCGTTCGCTCGGGCTCGGGGGCAACGTGCGCTTCCTCGGGCAGGTCGAGGACCTGGGTCCGTTGCTCGCCGCCGCGGACGCGGTGGTGCTGCCGTCGCGCTGGGAGGGCATGCCGCTCGTGCTGCTCGAGGCGCTGGTGCGTGCGCGCCCGGTGGTGGCGAGCGCGGTGGGCGGCGTGACCGAGGTGGTGACCGACGGCGAGCACGCGCGGCTCGTGCCGCCCGAGGATCCACTCGCGCTCGCCCAGGCGCTCGAGGACTTCCATCGCCACCCGGACCCGGCGCTGCGCCTGGGGCGTCGTGCGGCAGCGCGGGTGCGGGAGAGCTTCACCTGGCCGCGCGTGGTCGAAGCCTTCGAGTCGGTCTACGACGAGGTCCTGGGTCTGGCGAGCTTTGCCGCCGAGGACGCTCGGGCGTCGCAGGTTGCGCGATGAGGATCGGGGTGGTCGTGCCCTGCTACCGGCAGGAGCGCTTCCTGCCGCGCACGGTAGCGGCGCTCGAACGCGCGCTCGAGGGGCGCGACTGGCAGGGCGCGCTCGTGCTCGCCGCGCCGTCGGCCGATCCACTGCCCGAACTCTCCTCGCGCTGGCAACTGCTCGTCCCTGCGGGTCCGCCGCAGCGGACCGGGGCTCCGCCGCTCACGCCCGGTGGCGCGCGGATGCTCGGCTGCGCCGCCTGCGGCGGCGAGTGGGTGCTGTTCGCGGATGCCGATGTCGAACTCGAGCGCGCCTGGTTGGACGCGGCGCTCGATGCCGCCGAGCGCGCGCGGGGTGGGCGCCTCGCCGGACTGTGGGGCCGGCTCGAGGAGTGGTTCGTGACCGCGGAAGGCGAGCGGCCCGGCACCCCGGACCTCTACGGCGTGGGCCGCGAGGAACGCGCGGTGGACTACCTCGCCACGCTCGTCTTCTACCGCCGCGAAGCGCTGATCGAGGCGGGCGGCTACGACACGCGGCTCTTCTCCGAGGAGGATTTCGAGTTGGGGCTGCGCCTGCGCGGCCTGGGCTTCGAGTTGCGCTCGCTGACGCCGCTGGCCGCCCGGCACTGGAGCGCGCCGCGCCCGAGCTTCGGCGAACTGGGGCGCCGCTGGCGCACGGGTCTCTGCTTCGGACAGGGCCAGGTGCTGCGCCTCTACGCCGGGCGCCCTGGCTTTGCGACGCTGTTGCGGCGCCAGGCGCTCTACCTGGCGACCCTCGCGATGTGGGTGCTGGGTCTCGCGGCGCTCGCCCTGGCACTTGCCGGTGCGGGCGCCCGCCCCGTGCTGGCCTGGCTGCCCCTGCCGCTGGCCGTGCTGGCGGCGATGGCGTTGCGCAAGCACAGCGCGCGGCTCGCGCTGCACTCGTTGCTATCCTGGACCCTCAACGGGTTCGGCCTCATCGTTGGGCTCGTCCGACTGCCACGGTCGCTCGAGCCGCGGCTGCCGGCGGGGGAGGCGCGGTGTTGATCCACGCCGCCACCGACAACGACATCCAGCCTCCGCTGTTCGGTGGACCGCAGCGCACCTTCGGGCTGCTGCGCGGCCTGGCCCGCCGGCATGAGGTCGAGGCGCTGTGCCTGGTGCCGAACCGCAGCACGGCTCCGCCGGCCGAGGTCGTGGCGGGGGTGAGGCTCCTGCGCCGCAGGGCCTGGTACACGAGCGCGGTGTGGCGGCTCGAGCAGGCGCGGCTCGCGCCCATGTTCCTGGCTGCCGCCGGGCACACGGCCGCGGCAGGCGGCCTGGCGCGCGCGTTCACGCAACCCGCCGAGGCGCTGTTGGCCGACCTCAACCTGACTGGCCTGTTCGGCGCGGATCCGGCTCCGCTCAAGGTATACACTGCGCACAATGTCGAGCTCGACCATTTCCGCATGACCCGTGCCGACGTCGCGGGGCCCGCCTTCTGGGCCGCACGCCTGCGTGTCCTCGAAGCACGCGCGGTGGAGCGCGCCGGCCTCACCGTGGTTTGCGGCGACGAGGACGCGGCGCGCATGCGGGAACTCTACGGGGCCCGCGACGAGTCGGTGGCCGTCATCCCCAACGGCTTCGACGAAACCGCGATCCACGTGCTGGTTCCCGAGGAGCGCGCGCGGGCGCGCGCGGCCCTCGGCCTGGGTGAGCGCGAATACACGGCGCTCTTCGTGGGTTCGGACCACCCGCACAACCGCGCGGCGCTCGCCTGGCTCATGGACCGCGTCATGCCGCCGCTGGCGGGCGAGGGCTTCCGGCTGTTGGTCGCCGGCTCGGTCACGCGCGCGCTCGCCGGCCGGCGCGAGGGCTGGATGCTTGCGCGGCCCGAGATGCCGGACCTCGCGCCGGTGCTCCAGGCTGCGGACGCGGGCCTCAACCCCGTGTCCATGGGCGGCGGCAGCAACGTGAAGCTCCCGACCTATCTGGCGGCCGGGCTCGCGGTGCTGAGCACGCCCTTCGGGTTGCGTGGCTTCGCATCACTGAAGCCCTGGGTCGTGACCGTGGGTCTGGAGGGGCTCACCGAGGCACTGCGTGCGCGCCCATCCGGCTGGCTGGCTCGCGGGCTGCCGATGCCGGCCGAGGTCGCGGAGCACGCCTGGGGCCGCCTGGGTGAGCGGTTGGGCGAGGCGTTGGAAGCGAAGCTACGGGGTGGCGTGGTCCGCAGCGCGGGTGCGGCTCCCCCGGAGCTCGCGGCGGGGAGGGCGGGCGCATGAGGATCGCGATGATCGGGCAGAAGGGCATCCCCGCCACCTACGGCGGCATCGAGCGCCACGTCGAGGAGATCGCGCGGCGGCTCGTGGCCCTGGGGCACCAGGTGGACGTCTTCTGCCGGCTGCACTACACGGCGCCCGGAACGACCTGCCATAACGTCCACCTGCTGCGGCGTCCGAGCGTGAACACCAAGCACTTCGACACCTTGACGCACGTGGTCTGGGTCACGATCGAGTCCATGATGCGGCGCTACGACATCGTCCAATTCCACGCGCTGGGGCCATCGGTGCTCGCGGGGCTGCCGCGGCTCACCGGAGCCCGCACCGTGGTCACCGTCCACGGCCTCGACTGGCAGCGCGAGAAATGGGGCCGGACTGTGTCGTGGTTTCTCAAGCAGTGCGAGGGGCCGGCCGCGCACTTTCCCGACCGCACCATCGTGGTCTCGAAGACGCTGCGCGAGTACTTCAACACGCACCACCACTGCGATGCCACCTTCATCCCCAACGGCACGAACCTGCTGCCGGCGCGCCCGGCGCGCAAGATCCTGCAGCTCGGGCTCACGCCCGGCAAGTACGTGCTCTTTGTCGGGCGCCTGGTGCCCGAGAAGGGCGTGCACTTCCTGTGTGAGGCGTTCTCGAAGATCGACACCGACCTGAAACTCGCGCTGGTGGGGGGCACCGCGGCCTCCGAGGACTACGTCAACCTCATCAAGGGCTACCAGAGCGATCGCATCCGGCTGCTCGACTACGTCTACGGCGAGGGTCTCGAGGAGTTGTGGAGCAACGCCTACATGGTGGTGCAGCCCTCCACCATGGAGGGGCTCTCGATCGCGCTGCTCGAAGCGCTCTCCTACGGGCGTTGCGTGCTGCTCTCGGACATCCCTGAGAACCTCGAGGTGGCCGAGGAGTGTTCCGTGTCGTTCAAGAGCCGCGACGTGGAGGATCTGCGCGCCAAGCTCGAGATGCTCATCCGCGACCCCGTGCTGGTCAAGAGCTTCGAGTCGAAGGCGCGGGAGCACATCCGCCAGCACTACTCGTGGGACCGCGTGGCGAAGAACACCGAGACCGTCTACCTGGAGTTGCTCGGGGGCGGCCGCCGGCGCGGTTAGCCCATGCTCTGGCTCTCTCGCCACTTCCGCCGGCTGAACGAGCGCTACCACGGCCCCGAGGGCGACGTCATCCCGTGCGGCGGTCTCTTGCCGGGTCCGGGGGCGTGTGCTAGTCGTACACGCCGGAGGTTCGATTGACCCCATCTGCCGAGAGCCACTCCGTCCTGATCCTGGCCGGGGGCCGCGGCGAGCGCTTCTGGCCGTGGAGCCGTCCCGAACGGCCGAAGCAGCTCCTCCCGCTGGCCCGCGGTGGCCGCACGTTGCTCGGTGCCACGCTCGAGCGCGCGCTGCGCCTGGTCCCGCGTGAGCGGGTGCTCATCCTTACCGCGCGCGACCTGGTCGAGGCGGTGCGCGCCGAGTGCCCTGGCGTGTCGGTCGTCGGCGAGCCCGTCCCGCGCAACACGGCGCCCGCCATCGGCGCGGCGGCCGCGTGGTTCCAGGGCCGCGGCTCCGGCGCCTTCATGGTGCTCCCGTCCGACCACCTCATCGACGACCTCGACGCCTTCGTCGCCGACGCCACCCGGGCCTTCGAGGCTGCCGGGAATGAGCGCGTGCTGCTCACCTTCGGCATTCCTGCCTCCGGCCCCGACACCAACTTCGGCTACATCCAGCGGGGTGCGAAGGTGGGCCCCCGGCTTCACCGCGTGACGCGCTTCACCGAGAAGCCGGACCGCGTCCGCGCCGAACAGTACCTGGCGGGCGGAGAGTCCCTGTGGAACAGCGGCATGTTCGTCTGGCGCCCGGACGTGTTCCTGGACGCGCTCGAGGCGGGCCGTCCGGCCCTGGCCGCTCCGCTGCGCGCGCTCGCCGTGGCCGCCGGCGACGAGCCCGCCTTTGAGCGGGCGCTGGATCCCGTCTTCGCGGGGCTCGAAGCGATCTCGGTGGACTACGCCGTGCTCGAACACGCGCCCAACACGCTCGTGCTCGAGGCCGCCTTCGACTGGGACGACCTGGGCTCGTGGGGCGCCTGGGCGCGCCGCCAGCCCCGCGACGGACACGGCAACGTGCTCTTTGGCGACGCCGTGGCGGTGGACTGTGAGCGCTGCATCGTGGTGGGCGAGGGTGGCACGGCTGCCGCGCTCGGTCTCGAGGACATGGTGGTCGTCCACGTGGGCGACTCGACCCTTGCCTGCCGTCTGGATGAGACCGACCGCGTGCGCAAGGTGAGCGAAGCCGTGCGCGAGCGGGGGACGCGATGAGCCGCAGCGCGCGCGCCTTCGCGCCCGCCCTGGCGCTGGGGGCGTTGCTCGCGCTGGCCGGCTGCGCGAACGTGCCGCCCTACGCGCCTCCGACGTCACGCGGACCCGCGCCGGCGCCCCGCCAGGCGCCCGCGTCGAGTCCGGCGCCCTCGCCCGCCGTGCCCGCGCCGCAGCCCGTGGCGGCCGCGGCGGACTCCGCGCCCTCGCGCGATGCGCTGGACGCGCTGGCCACGATCCCCGAACCGCTCGCCCCCGGCGAGCGCGTGCCCCCGCCGGAAGTCGCACCCGCCTCGGCGGCCGCGGACGATGCCGGGAGCGCCGAAGTGCCCGTGCCGGCGCTCACGCCCGTGCTCGGCGAGCGGCCCCTGCCCGAGGTCGTGGCGTCCACGGACACGACCTCGCCGCCGGCTTCTCCCGCCCCCCGCGCGCTGGTGGATCCGCCGCCCGCGCCGCGCCCGGGCGTCCCAGCCGTGACGGACACCTGCTGGCGCGTGCAGATCGCGGCCTCGGCCGAGCGGGCGAAGGCCGAACGTTACCTCGAGGCGGGCCGCTCCCAGCTTCCCGCTCCACTGCAGATCGAGAATGAGAGAGGTCTCTTCAAGGTGCGCACGCGCGACTGCCTGGGCGGACAGGCCGCCGCCGGGTTGCGCCGGCGCGCGCTGGACGCCGGCTTCGACGGGGCGTTCCGTTTCAGGGGGAGGAGACCGTGAAGCGCTTCCTGCTGCTCTACGAGGACCCCCGCTGGGAGCGGCTGAGTCCCCTGGCGGACCTGTTGCCCGTGCCCGGCCTGCGCTTCGGCGCCTCGACCCTGGGCGCCCGCTGGGTGGGCGCGCTGGGCCTGCCGCTGCTCGCGATCGAGGCGCGCGCAGCGGTCCTGGCGGCGTGGCGCGAGCCGTTCGCGCTCGCGGATGGAAGACCTGCGACGGACGACGAGGTCCTGGTCGTGAACGCGGCGGCACTGCCCGGCGGCTGGTTCGCGGCCCTGGCCGAGGGTGGCCCGCCGGCGCTGTTCATGGCGGACGGGGAGCCCGTGGCCGCGCGCCTGCGCTTCGGCGCGCTCGAGCCCTGCCTGGGCGCGGGTGCCGGCTTCGAGTCTCGGCTCGTGGACCTCGGCCTGGCGCGCGTCGAGGTGGAGGCAGGCTCGCTGCGCTGGCCGTGGGATCTCGTCACGCACAACCCCGCCGCGCTCGAGGCCGACCTCGCGGCGCTGCCGGGCCGCATCGCGGGGACGGTGGACCCGAACGTGGCGCTGCTCGAACGAGCGCGCATCACCGTCGAGGCCGGCGCCCGCGTGGACCCCTTCGCCGTGCTGGACGCGCGCGGTGGTCCGATCCTGATCGGGCGCGACGCCGTGGTGTTGTCGCACAGCGTGATCGTGGGCCCGTGTGTGATCGGCGCGGGCAGTCACGTGCTGGGTGGTGTGGTGGGCCACTCGAGCGTGGGGCCGCAGTGCCGCCTGGCCGGCGAGGTGGAGGACAGTGTCTGGCAGGGCTGGGCCAACAAGCAGCACCATGGTTTCGTGGGGCACAGCGTGGTGGGCGAGTGGGTGAACCTCGGGGCGCTCACCACCACCAGTGATCTCAAGAACAACTACGGCCCGGTGCGGGTCTGGGCCGCGGGCAGCGAGCGCGACAGCGGCTCGAACAAGCTGGGCTCCATCATCGGCGCTCACGTCAAGACCGGCATCGGCACGTTGCTGCCGACCGGATGCTCGATCGGCGCGGGCGCGAACCTCTTCGGCGGCGGCCGGTTCGCCCCGAAGCGTCTACCCGCGTTCTCGTGGTGGGACGGCGAGCGTGCGGTCGAGCACCGGATCGAGGCCTTCCTCGATACCACCGCGGTCGCGATGGGCCGGCGCGGCGTCACCCTGCAGGCCGCCGACGCGGCGCTGCTGCGCGGCCTGTTCGCCGCGAGCGCCGACGAGCGGGAGCGCAGGATCGCAAAGGAACTCGAGGCCCGCTCAAGCCGGGGTTGACGACGTGGGCCGGGGACGCGGTCCGCAGCGACCTTGACCGGAAAGCACCGGCATCACTAGACTGCATCACTCTTTCTGAACCCCGTCCCCCGGTCGGGCCCGGCCGCGGGATGGCGCCATCAGTGGAACTTCGGAGAGGCTCATGCCGGAACTGCGCAAGGACCCGGTGGTCGGCCGGTGGGTGATCATCTCCACCGATCGCAGCCGCCGCCCCACGAACTTCACCCCGGTCCGGGTCGAGAAGACCACGAGCTTCTGTCCCTTCTGCCCCGGGCAGGAGGACAAGACCCCGCCCGAGGTCTACGCCTGCCGCCAGAACGGCGGTGGCCCCAACAGCGCGGGCTGGAAGGTCCGGGTCGTCCCGAACAAGTTCCCGGCGCTGCAGATCGAGGGGACCCTCGACCGCCGTGGCGAGGGGCTCTACGACAAGATGAACGGGGTGGGCGCCCACGAGGTCGTGATCGAGGGGCCCGCGCACGGCATGGACCTGGCGGACCTGCCGGTGGAGCACCTGGTCGAGGTGCTCAAGGCCTACCGCGAGCGCATGATGGACCTGCACCGCGACCGGCGCTTCCGCTACGTCCTCATCTTCAAGAACCACGGAGCCGGCGCCGGGGCGACGCTCGAGCACACCCACACGCAGTTGATCGCCACGCCCATCATCCCGAAGATCCTGATGGAGGAGCTGGAGGGGGCGCGGCGCTACCACGAACTCAAGGAACGCTGCGTGTTCTGCGACATCATCCAGCAGGACACCGCGGACTACAACGGACGGCGCGTCGTGGTCATGAGCGACCGCTTCCTCACCATCGAGCCCTTCGCCCCGCGCTTCCCGTTCGAAACCTGGATCCTGCCGCGCCGTCACGACTCGTCGTTCCAGGTCGTCCAGGACGACGACGAGTTCAAGGACCTCGCGAAGATTCTCAAGGACACGCTGGGGCGGCTCAATCGCGCACTCGACCGGCCGCCGTACAACTTCGTGATCCACACCGCGCCGGTGACCGAGGGCGAGTTGGAGTACTTCCACTGGCACCTCGAGATCATGCCCGTGCTCACGCGGGTGGCGGGCTTCGAGATCGGTTCGGGCTTCTACATCAACCCGACCCCGCCCGAGGACGCCGCGCAGTACCTGAGGGAGATCGCGGTCGAAGACTGACCGGCCTCCCGGGACCCCCGTTGACCCACTCCAGCCGCAGGACATGAGCCGCTCCGCTCTGTCGGTGGTGCATCTCGCCAGCGAGATGGCGCCGCTCGTGAAAGTCGGCGGGCTCGGCGACGTCGTCGGCTCGCTCGCTGCCGAGCAGGCGCGCCGCGGGCACCGCGTCACGGTCTGCGTGCCCGCCTATCGCGCGCTGGCGTTCCCCGAGGGCTGGACGCGCGAGGTGCTCGCCGGTGCCGAAGTGCCGTGGGGGATGGGCCGCGAGCGGGCCCGCTTCGAGTTGCTGCGCTCGCCGTTCCTCACGGACGCTCCGGGCTCGCTGCGCGTGCTGCTGGTCGGACACGCCGGGGAGCGGCGCTTCTTCGAGCGGCCGGGCATCTACACCGAGCCCGCGACCGGGGCCGGCTACCCCGACAACGCCGAGCGCTTCCTGTTCTTCGTGCGCGCCGCGCTCGAAGGTCTCAAGGCCCTGGGCGAGCCGGTGGACATCCTGCACGCCCACGACCAGCAGGCGGCCTGGGTGCCCTGCTTCGTGCGCACCCTCGAGAAGCGCGCCCGGGTCTTCCGCGGCGCCGCCACCGTCTTCACCATCCACAACCTCGGTTACCAGGGCATCCACGACCCGTGGGTGCTGGGGCTGGCGGGTTTCCCGGGGCACCTGTTCCACGTCGCGAGCCCGTTCGAGTTCTGGGGACGCGTCAACTACATGAAGGTCGGGCTCGCCTTCGCCGATCTGCTCTCGACCGTGAGCCCGCGTTACGCCGAGGAGATCCAGCAGGACGGCGAGTACGGCTTCGGCCTCGAGGGCGTGCTGCAGCGCCGCGGCGCGGACCTGCGCGGCATCCTCAACGGCATCGATGTGGCGGTCTGGGATCCGGCGCGCGACCCGTACCTGCCGCGGCCCTACGATCGCGACCACCTCGAGGGCAAGCGTGCCAGCCACGGGGCTCTGGCGGCCGAGTGCGACTTCGCGCCGGGCCGGCCCATCGTCGGCATGGTCACGCGGCTCGTGGACCAGAAGGGCCTCGACCTGGTCGAAGAGGCCGCCGCGGAACTGCTCGAGCTCAACGCGAACTATGTCGTGCTGGGCCATGGCCAGTCGCGCTACGAGAAACTGCTCGAGCGCCTCATGCTCGATCATCCCGAGAGGGTCCACTTCTGCGCCCGGCAGGACGAGCGCCTCGCGCACCTGATCGAGGCCGGCTCCGACCTGTTCCTGATGCCCTCACGCTACGAGCCCTGCGGCCTGAACCAGATGTACTCGCTGCGCTACGGCACGGTGCCGGTGGTGCGCGAGACCGGGGGGCTGGCCGATACGGTCGAGGAGTTCGACATCGGCTCGCGGCAGGGCACGGGCTTCCTCTTCGGCCCCTACGAAGCGGAGGCCATGGTGGGAGCGCTCAAGCGCTCGCTCGCCATCCAGAAACAGCCGGAGTTGTGGCAGGCCCTGCAGCGCAACGGCATGGCCCGCGACTTCTCCTGGCGTGCCAGCGCCGACGGCTACGACCGGCTCTACGAAGAGGCGCTCGAGCGGGTGCGCGCGGGGAAGGTGCGGACGCTCGAGTCGGTGAAGGCGACGCTGAAGGTGTGAGGGGGGGCAGTGAGGGGGCACCCGCACCTCCCCGGGCTGGCGACCGCTCTGCGTCGCACGCTAGATATCAAGGCACCGCAGAGCCAGGCCGCAGAGGCCACGTAGGCACACGATGGAGCCGTGGCGATATCCGCCTAGGAATGGGCTTGACTCGCAGGCCAAATGGAACCGTCTGCTGTGCGTTGGCTACACGGAGAACCAGACATGATGCATGCGACACATGATCCGCGTCCGCTAATCCAGTACCTCTATGCCTCACTCATCGCGATTCTGCTAGTGTGCATGATCGCTGCACGCACCAATTCCATGCCTCCAAGATACGAGGCACTTCAATATGTCGACATGGCGCGGTCTGGTGTAGTAGGGAATCCAAACGTGATTGCACCCATGGCCTATCGGCCCGGCATGCCGTTCGCGAGCCGAGTGGTAGCCAATGTGTTGTCCGTCTCAATAGAGAACGGCTTCCGCATTGTTGGATGGCTTTCAAGCATATCTTTCTTGATGTGCGTGTTCACGCTTGCACGCTGTTTCACGGTGGACTATCGACACGCCCTTGTGTCGATGGTCATTCTTGGGTTGTCCGCTACCCACATCAAGTTTCCTCTGTTCTTCTATACCCTTGTGGACGTGTCCGCATACCCTTTGATTGTAATATCCTTTTGGGCCTTGATTACAAGAAGGTCCGCCCTGTGCCTGCTCATTTCGTGCATTGGCGTTCTGTTCAAGGAATTCCTCGCCATTCCTTTGTTCCTGGTGATTCTCCACCTTGGCTGGATATTCTGGCACGGCAGGTCCAGGCGCAACGCTGTTCATTTCGTTGTGGCCCTGGGAATCGGCATGGGCGTGGTGCTGCTTCCACGGTTGTGTATTCCCGTCAGCGCCACAGGTCAATTTGTCGACCCACTGAACGATCTCCGAACGCTGAGGAATGTTCTCACCGCGCCTCTGGACCAAGCCAGGTTGTTCAACATCATGTATGCAGCGGCTGGCTACTGGCTTCCGACTGTTCTTCTTCTGACTCGGTCTCGGTTCAACAAGATGTGGGCCGATCTGCGAGGGTTCAACCTGCGGGTGATGTCGATCTACCTGTTTCTGGTCCTGCTATTGACGATGTACGGGGGGGGCAACATATTGATCTATGTCAGCTACTCCATTGCCGTCCAGGCAGTTGTGCTTGCCCTCTGCTTTCGCTATGGTGTTGGTATCGCTGAAGGCATATACGTTGTGGTGGTTATGCTGTTGTACAACAAGATAATGCTCCATATACCGCTTCCAACTGATGGGTTTGATGCGTATGTTGACTTCTATGGCGGATACGCATCAAGAGTGACCTTGCCCACATTGATGAGAGCCATTGAAATGGGTGCGTATGTCATTGGCGCCATGTGCGTTAGAGTCGTAACTGCAAAGATCGCCTCGGACGGCCAACAAGACGCTCCCGCGGTGGGCTCATGAAGAGCCCGGGCTATTGAGACGTGCATAAATAATGGCCTATGGGAGACGTAAGGGAAGGCCGGTGGCGCGGACAAATCCGCGGAGCAGGCGCTGCTTGCCAGCCATGGCCCGCGTGTGGCGCACGGCGGTGCGGGCCAGTTCGAACGCGTCGGTGGGCGCATAGTTGGCCAGCGGGTTGCCCTTGAGGTAGCGCCAGACGTACTCGACCGCGTTGAGTTCCGGCGCGCAGGGAGGCAGCGGCACCGGATGGATCTGCGGGCAGCGGTCGAGGAACGCCTGCATGATGCGGGCACGATGAACCTTGAGGCGGTCCCAGATCAGGATCAGGGAGCCACGACCATGGCGTCGCAGCGCCCGGAGGAAGCCGGCCAGCACCGGGGCGTTGATGTTCGCGTTCGGATAGAGCGCGACGTAGAGACCCAGGCGGCGGCGGCGCGGCGAGATCGTGACGACGCCTACCGCCGAGATCTTGTCGCGCGAGCGGGGGCGTTGCCTCAATATCGGCGTCTGGCCGCGTGGGGCCCAGGTACGGCGCACCAGCGGCGCCATCAGCAGCCCGCTCTCGTCGAGGAACCCGATTGTGGCTCTCAGCCGCTTGGCGTTTTTTTTACCCGCGGCCAAGTCGCCCGGACCGAGCCCCGGATCGCCTCCTGGTCGCGCTCGCGCGCCTGCCGCTCGAGCTTCTGCGGCGTGAACCCGAGGCCGCGCAGCAGACGGCTGACGTGGGCGGCGTGATAGCGCACCTTGTAGCGCTTGCGGATCACTTCGGCGATCCGAGGGCAGGTCCACAGTTCGGTGGCGTAGCCGCAGGCCAACGGGCCTGCGATCAAGCGGCCGACCAACTGTTCGCGCTGGCGCTCGGTCAGCTTCGGCGGCCGGCCCGACGCGGGACGCGCCGCGAGTTGCTGCCGCTCTCCCAGCGCGCGCCAGCGACGCACCGAGCGCCGATTGACGCCCAGCTTCCGCGCCACTTCGACCGGTGTGAAGCCCTCCTGCAACAGCTTCCAGGCCCTGAGCCGTCGTTGCTCCAACTGCTTCGGACTTCCGTGCGGACGAGGCATGGGATCCCTCCCGCCCACACAGTAGGCCATTAGTTATGCACAAGTCAATAGCCGCAAGACAAGCGCGGTCTCACACCGCCGGTGGTCATCAAGAGCCGAGGTTTCGGAGACGCAGATCTCCCGTCCGACCGATCATGGTCGTTGACTGGGTCTTGGGTTGGCTCCGCCCTCTGCTCGCTTCCCCTTGGGTGGGTGGCTTCCGTAGTGGCCGTTGGTTTCCGCCGGACCCCGCCCGAGTCCGGCTGGCCTAACCACACAACGGCAGCCGCAGCGCTTCGATGCCTCGCAGGAAGGCGCGCTGCCACGGGTTGTGCTGAGCGTGCCGCCCAAGGGGTAGGTGCTCGATCGTTTGCTTCGCCCCTGCCCGCTACTCCACCAGGGCCGCGTGCAGCGCTCGCGCCGCGTCCTGCACGCGCTCGTTCGGCACGCGGAAGACGAGGGCGGTGGGGGAGACCCGTAGCGCGATCATCGGCACGCCCGCGCTTTCGAGTGCCGCCTCGGCCCGCGCGGCCTCGCGCGCGCCCAGCCCGAGTCCCACCACTGACACGTACGCCGCGCCGTGCTCCACCCGCAGCGCCCACTTGTCGCCGGTGCCGCGCAACGTGCTGAACTCCTGCTGCAGTGCCTCGACGTCCGCGCGCGAGCCGGTCCAGATCACCGCGTGGCGTGCGTCGGCGTTCCGCTCGTGTGCCACCAACTCCAGCTCGGGGAACGCGTCCGCCACGGCCTCCAGCAGGGCGCGCGCCTCGCCGCCCCTGTCCGCGTTGCCTTCGGCGATGGCGATCGAGCAGTCGCCGCGGTGCGCCACCGCCTCCACCCGGGGTCCTTCCATGTCGAACTCTCCGATCTCGGTGCCGGGCGACTCGTCGAACGACGAGCGCACCACGAGCGGCACGCGTTCGCGCGCCGCCAGGTCCACGCAGCGCGCGTGCAGGACCCGGCCGCCCAGGTGGGCCAGCGTCGAGCACACGCGGTAGTCGAGTCTCGGGATCACGCGCGCGGCCGGCACGGCGCGCGGGTCCGCGCTGAAGACGCCGGCGACGTCGGTGTGGATCTCGCAGCGCGCCCGGCCGAAGGCGGCGGCCAGCGCCGCGGCGGTGGTGTCGGAGCCGCCGCGCCCCAGCGTCGTGATCTCCTTCGTGATGGGGTTCACGCCCTGGAAGCCGGCGACGATGACGACCTTGCCTTGCTCGAGTTCCTTGCGCAGCCGCTCGGGGCGCACCTCGATGATGCGCGCCGCCCCGTGCCCCGCGTCGGTGAGGATGCCGCTCTGCGAGCCGGTGAAGGAAATGGCCGGCACGCCCAGGTCACCGAGCGCCATGGCGAGCAGGGCCATGGTGACGCGCTCACCGGTGGTGAGCAGCATGTCCAGCTCGCGCCGGTTGGGATTGGAGGAGATCTCGCGCGCGAGCCGCAGCAACTCGTCGGTGGTCTGCCCCATGGCCGAGACCACGACCAGCACGTCGTTGCCCGCCGCACGGGCCGCGACGACGCGTCCTGCCACGGCGCGGATGCGCTCGGGTCCCTCGACCGATGTGCCACCGTACTTCTGGACCAGGACGGCCATGGGGGGAGTTATAAGCGTTCGCGGCTTCGAGTGCATCCTGGGGCGCGGTGGGGAGAGCGCATGGACGGCCAGAAACTGGGATAACGTTCTGCGTGGGCCCGGGGAGTGAGGGTGGGCGAGCGCATGGTGCCTCTGCTCGCCCACCCTCACTCCCCGGGCCCGCGCCCCCGGCAGGTCTGTGCCCCGCCGCCGCCCGAGCCAGGCCGCCTTCATCGTGTTTCCCCGGGCGCTGTGGGGGCGGTCCCGCCCCGCGCCATGCGTGGCCGCCCGCTGCCTTGACGTTCCCGCGCCCGGCTGGCTAGAATGCTCCGCTCTTGAACGTCTTCGAGCGGAAGTAGCTCAGCCCGGTAGAGCGCCACCTTGCCAAGGTGGATGTCGCGGGTCCGAATCCCGTCTTCCGCTCCATTCTGTCGCGGGGCCGGCCGAGGCTCCGGCTTCAGGGACTGCCCGTCCCGGAGCCTGGCTCGGCCGGCCCCGTGGCCTTCCCGGGAGTCGCCCATGCCCCTCTCTCGCAGGAAGAAGCTGGCCCCGCGGCGCCCCAGGGCTGCTTCCTCCCGCCGCGCCAGCGACCCGAAGACCGTGCGGCAGGCGGTCGCTGAACTCATCCGCGCGCTCGGCCTCGACCCGGCCACCGAGCCTGAGCTCCTGGCGACCCCGGAGCGCGTCGCCGACCTCTACGCCGAGATCTTCGCCGGGCTCGACTCGGGCGCGGAGCCGCGGCCTGCGTCATTCCCGGTGGCCACAGCGGGCCCCGGGGCGGGGAAGCGCAGCGACGACCTGGTCATCGTGCGCGACCTGCCCTTCTACTCGCTGTGCGTGCATCACTTCGTGCCGTTCTTCGGCCACGCACTCGTCGCCTATTTGCCCGGGAAGCGCCTGATCGGCCTCTCGGGCGTGGCGCGCATCCTCGAGTTCTACGCGCGCCGTCCGCAGTTGCAGGAGCGCCTCACCGCGCAGGTCGCGGACCACCTCGTCCGGCTGCTCGCGCCGCGCGGCGTGGTGGTCGTCATCGAGGCGCGGCACCTGTGCATGGAGATGCGCGGCGTGCGCAAGACCGGTTGCTTCGAGACCCGCGCCCTGCGCGGCGTGCTGGCAGATCCGGTGTGGGCGGGTGTGCTGGATGCGGGTCGCGGGAAGGGGCGTTCCGGCGCGGGCTCGCGGCGGCCCCGCGGACCCGCCGAGTGAGTCGCACGGGTGCCGACTACCATCGGATCTACGAGCGCCACGCGGACGAGTACGATGCGATGGTCGCTGCTGAGGACTGCGACGGCCATCTGCTGCCTGCCCTGCAGTCCATCGTGCCGCTGGCCGGGGCCGCAGTCCTCGAGGTGGGTGCCGGCACCGGGCGCGTCACCCGGCTGCTGCTCGACGCCGGCGCGTGCGTCGTGGCGAGCGAGCCGGCCCTGGCCATGCTCGCCGTAGCCCGGCGCCACACGGCTCACCTGCCCGCCGCACGCTGCGCACTGCTCGCCGCCGATGCGCTCGCGTTGCCGGTGAGGGCGGGCTGGGCGGACGTCGCGATCGCCGGGTGGACGCTGGGGCACCTGCGATCATGGTGTGCGGGCACCTGGCGGGAGACCATCGCGCGGGCTCTCGCGGAACTGGACCGCGCGCTGCGTCCCGGTGGTACGCTCATCGTGATCGAGACGCTGGGCACGGGCGAGGAGCGGCCGCGGCCGCCAAGCCCCGAGCTGGCGGAGTACTATGCCTGGCTCGAGGGCGAGCAGGGGATGGAGCGTCTGGCCATCCGCACCGACTACCGTTTCTCCGATCCCGAGGTGGCAGCTCGGGCGACGGGTTTCTTTTTCGGCGGAGAGTTCGCGGCCCGCGTACAACACGAGTGCTGGTCGCGCATCCCCGAGTGCACGGGACTGTGGTGGCGACGAACGGTCGCCGGCGATAGACTTTGACGATGGATCCACACCGGGAGAGCACGCCATGACATTGCCTGTCCGTCCGCTGGGAGCGAGCGGGACGCACATCACGACGGTCGGCCTGGGCGCCTGGGCCATCGGTGGCGGGGGCTGGGCCTACGGCTGGGGGCCGCAGGACGACGAGGCTTCGCTCGCGACCATGAGGCGCGCGCTCGAGCTGGGCATCAACTGGATCGACACCGCCGCGATCTACGGCCTCGGCCACTCGGAAGAAGTTGTCGGCCGTTTCCTGCGCGAGTTGCCGCAGGGAGAGCGGCCGCTGGTCTTCACCAAGTGCGGCATGTCGTGGGATGAGCAGGATCGAACGGCGGAGCCCCGGCGCACGCTCGAGCCCGCATCCATCCGTGCCGAGTGCGAGGCGTCCCTGCGCCGGCTCGGCGTCGAGCGCATCGACCTGTACCAGTTCCACTGGCCCGACGACACCGGCACGCCGGTCGAGGACTCCTGGGCGGAGATGACGCGGCTGGTCGCTGAAGGCAAGGTGCGCGCGGCCGGCGTGTCCAACTTCGACCTCGGGCTGCTCGGACGCTGCGAGGCGCTGCGGCACGTGGACTCGCTCCAGCCGGGCTTCTCGATGATCCGCCGCGGGGTGGCCGCGCAGGAGATCCCCTGGTGCGCCCGCCACGAGACCGGCGTGATCTGCTACAGCCCGATGCAGTCCGGGTTGCTGACCGAAGGCTTCGATGCGAAGCGCGTCGCGGCGCTGGCGCCCGACGATTGGCGCCGCCGCTCACCCGACTTCCGCCCGCCCGCGCTGGAACGCAATCTCGCGCTGCGGGACGCACTGCGGCCCATCGCCCTGCGCTACGAGACCACGGTCGCCGCCGTGGCCGTGGCCTGGACGCTCGCCTGGCCGGGCGTGAGCGGCGCCATCGCGGGAGCGCGCGCGCCGGAGCAGATCGATGGCTGGCTGCGGGCGGCGAGCCTCGAGTTGACGGTGGGTGATCTCGACGAGATCGCCGCGGCCATCTCCGCGAGCGGTGCGGGCTCGGGGCCCGTCCGGCCCTGAGAGGAGTCGTGGCCCGCGCGGCAGTGCCCGTGCGGCCACACGCTGCATCCGAGGCGGCCCCGGCCGGGGCCGCCTCGCTCACTCGGGCGGCAGCGAGACTCCCGGCGGCAGCTTCATGCCCAGGTGCTGGCCGCCGTCGAGCACGATCATCTGCCCGGTGAGGGCGGGCGCGCCCAGGATGAAGCGCACCGCATCGCAGATCTCCCCGGGTCTCGTGCCGCGCTTGAGCGGCGTCATCTCGCACTGCCGGGCAAAGTCGGCCTCGGTCTGGCGCGGGCTCTTGAGCGCAGGCCCCGGCCCGATCGCGTTCACGCGAATGCGCGGCGCCAGCGCCAGCGCCAGCGAGCGGGTCAGCGTCCAGAGCCCGGTCTTGCTCACCGTGTACGAGACGAAGTAGGGCGTCAGGTTCCAGACCCGCTGGTCGAGCAGGTTGATGACGTTGCCGCCGTGGTCCGCGGGCAGCTGGCGCGCGAAGGCCTGCGTCAGCAGGAACGGCGCGCGCAGGTTGGTCTCGAGGTGCGTGTCCCACGAGGCGCGGGTCACGGTGTCGGCCAGGTCCAGCTCGAAGGTCGAAGCGTTGTTGACCAGGCAGGTGAGGGGCCCCAGCGCTTCGGTGGCCTGCGGCACCAGGGTCTCGGTCTCCGCCTCGCGGGCGAGGTCGGCCTGGACGAGTGCCGCGCGCCCGCCGCCCTGCTCGATCAGGCGCACGACCTCGCGGGCCTCCTGCTCGGAGCGATTGCAGTGCACGGCCACGGCCCAGCCGTGACGGGCCAGGTCCAGCGCGATGGCGCGGCCGATGCGGCGCGCCGCACCGGTGACGAGCGCGGTCTTGAGGGGCTCGGGACTCATATCCGGTCATGATGCGGGAGGGAGGCAGGCGGTTCAAGCGCGCAGCCTTGCGTCTGGCAGCCGCCTCCCCGTGGACCCCCCGCCGCCGGTGGCTCCGGTCAGGGTAGCCGGATCGGGGTCCTCTGGACGTAGACGTACGGCCCCGCTTCAATCCGCACCGAGTCGGCGCGGTCCAGGTGAGGTCTCAGCTTCTTCACCATCCCCACCATCACGAACGGCCGCTCGCGCAGGTCGTATCTCTCCTGCCAGCGCTGCATGCGCACCAGGTGCCAGGGATAGTAGAAGCTGTCGAACGTGAGGTCGGGGCGCTTCCCCTCCACCTGCTGGAGGTAGACGAGCGGCTGGATCGTGTCCCAGCGGCCGACCACGAATGCGCCGGGCGGGATCACGCGCAGGCACCGCTCGCCGATTTCGCGCGGCGCGCGGAAGTGGTCCAGCCGCGGGATGAACGAGTCGATCCGTGGCGGTCCCTCCTCGATCACCTTCCAGGCCCGCGGGCCGATGGGGTGCCGGCTGGCATGCACGCGCAGGGCGTGCGGGAGGGGGGCGATCAACCCGAATGCGGCCAGCGCCGCGAGCAGTCGCGGGAGCGGGCGCGCCACTGTCCGCACGAGCAACCGGTCGAGCCCGATGGCGATGAATGTCGCCACCGTCAGGCTGTAGGGCAGCGTGTAGATGGGGAGCATGCGCGTGTCGTTGGACATGGCGACGAAGCCGAACGAGATGACCAGGATGCCCGCGAGCAGGAGATCCATGGTCTGCGGCCGCCTCAGCCGCGTCCTCAGTCCGACCGCCAGGGGCACCAGCGCCAGGGGTCCGGCCTCGAAGAGGAAGGTGTAGCCCAGCTGGTCGATGATGTTCCGGATGACGCCCCGCAGGTCCCCGAGAGTCGTCGCCCCCTCGGCCTCCCGACCCAGCGCGAGCCAGGTGATTCGCTGCCACGGTGTGCGGAAAGTCTCCGGAGTCAGTCCGAACTGGTGCGCCTGGAGATCCACCGTGTACTTCAGGTAGTTCGTCGCCTCCGTTCGCGAATCTGCGTACACGAGGTAGAGGATTGGCAGCAACCCGGTCACGAATCCCGCCGCGAGCCCGGCCCAGCCCGCCACGCCCCGCCCGCGCCACGGTCCCGTGCGCCAGGCCAGCACACCCATCACCGCCAGCGCGGCGGGCGCGTAGGCCATGTGCGTGGTCAGCGTCAAGCCCAGCAGGAACGCCGCCCCGGCCGCGTCCCGCCAGGCGCCGCTGCGCAGGGCCTGCAGTGTCACTCCCAGGCTCAGCAGGAAGCAGGCGATGGCGAGCGTGTACACCTCGCAGCGGATCGCCGACCACCACACCGTGAAACTCGCCCCGAACAGCAGCGCTCCGCCCAGCACCCCCGCTGCCGACAGACCGAGTTCGGCCAGGAGCAGCCCGAACCCGAGCACTGCCACGCCTCCGAACATCGCGCTCATCACCGTGATCCGATGGGCGGGGTCCCCGGGTACCAGCCGCCCGAACACCTGCCCCAGCATGATGAACGTGGGATAGCCGCTCGGGTGCCCGATCCCACCCCGCAGCGCCACGGTCTGCAGCTCGCCGCTGTCGCCCCACATCACGGTCGGCGCCGCCGTCGCCAGGTAGACCACGAGGCTCAGCGCGGCGACTGCGAGCGCCGCAGCCGAAGCGCCCCGGGCCCGCCGCGGCGCCAACCCGTCGACCGAGCCGCTCATGTTCGCGCTCCCGGCGTCCCGCTCATCGTCCCCCCTGCAGCCGCCCGCCGAACGACTTCACCGTCGCCACGACCTCTTCCATCTCCGCATCCGTCAGCCGCAGATGGAGAGAGTGCCAGCGTGCGGTTCCCTCCTGATGACGTACCAGCACTCACCCCCGGGGGCGCGGCATCGCGACCACCATGTACTCGACACGTTCACCGAAATGATACGTATGCGGCGGAATCAACATCTGACGAACGATCACATAGCCTGCAGGGACCCGCTGTACCCCGTTCACCACGACCACGGTCCGCCCCGCTCGGATCAGGCTGTCCATGACGGCCTGATCCTCCGGGTACACCGTCCTGGAGTATCGCTCGATGTAGTACGGGCATCTCTGGACGCGCCGCAGGCTGGGCGACAGCAGGGGGACGAACCCGTCGTAAGAGAGATTCACCAGGTTCGGCAGGTGTGCGCTGCATGAATCCAGCGTGGCCGCCAGAGCCCCGTAGTAGGCGACTTCGCCACGATCCATCCACATCCCGCGGAACATGGGGACGTTTCCGGGCCAGCTGAGGTCCTTCGAACCGCGCAGGCCCGCAGCGACCTGTTCATGGGACCAGATCTGGTAGGTGGCGGTGGTCCTCGTGAAGGCCATCGACGCGGCCAGATGGAGGAAGACCAAGAGTCCACCTGCCGTCAACGCCATGCGCTGATGCACATTCAGGCGCGCCGCGATCGGTTTGAGCGAGGCCAACAGCAACCCGAGGCCAAGGGAACACGCACAGTGGAGTCGCCAGACCTCGTAACTCTGGTCCGCCTGAACGATGCCCGTCAGGGTCACGGCGGCGATCAGGAACGTGCGCGCATGCGGAAGCCCGGCCGCCCGCTGACGCAACGCCCGCAGGACACCGATGCTGCACGCCGCGGCCGCCACGAAGATGAAGGAGTAGATCAGCATGCGCAATTCGAAGACGTCGCCCCAGCCGCGCCCGAGCAGGAATCCCATCGCCGGGCGCGCGACCGCCTGGCGGCGCCCGCCGAAGTGATGCCAGTAGTAGTTGATGGTCCGACTCGAGAGCGTCCTCCAGTCGTCGAGCGTCCCCCGGTGCGCCAGCCACGCGAAGAAGCCCACGGTCACCACCAGGAAGCCCAGGGTGACCAGCAGCGTGCGCTGCACGACCTGTCGTCGGCCGGCAGCATCCTCCTCCCGCAGGAAGCTGTAGAGCAGGAAGGCGCCGACCGCTGCCAGCGTCGAAGGGATGGAGGATTCACGCGCCAGGAAGCTCAGCCCGATCGCGACACCGGCTCCGAGTGCGGCGAGGCGCCCCTGCCGCATCAGCAGGAGGACAGAAACCAGCACGAACAGGTAGGCGAAGTAGTTGGCCCAGGGCGACGCGATGTACGGATGCACGAGGAACATGAGCACTGCCGAGAGTCCCGCGAGCCAGGGTCCCATGACCTGCCGCCAGATGAAGAACGCCAGCAGGATGCTGAGGGCGCAGCACGCGCCCGTGACCGCGCCCATGCTGACGACCGGTTCGTTCCCGAGGTGCAATGCGGCACTCTGGATCAGCGTGGTAAGGATCCCGTAGGGCACGTGGAAATCGCGATACGGTTCGGCCCCGCGGGCCAGGTCCCGTGCGTTGGCGAACATCAAGCCCCAGTGGTGCGGATCCAGCTCGACCCTGGATTCGATGAGGCTCAGTCCGAACGAGAGCAGGCTGCAGATGGCGGTGGCGCCCAGCGCCACGAGGTCAGGCAGGGGCGCCCAACGCCCCGCCCCATCGCGGCCGCCCGCAAGGTTCGCATGCGTCGAAGTCGATTCGGATTCGGAGGGCATGGGTCTCATCCTTCTGCCCCAGTTCTCGCCAGCACTCCCTGGTGCCGGCTTCAGGGCGCGGCCCGGCGCCGGGCGAGCACAAAGCCGAAGCGCCAGCCGGTCATGGTCGTCAACGGCGCAGGAAGCGGCCCGATCACCTCGTAGTCTTTCTGGATCCACTCGTGGACCGGGGATAGTTGGCGGTCGGAGAGCACCGCCCAGCGCGCATCGCTGCGCCGCACGTACCCGAAGAAATCCAGCCCCGGAACCTGCGAGAGGAAGGCATCGGCGTAGGCCTGCGTGTGGATCTGCGGCGTCGTCTGGCCGTTGCGCACCGCGAGGAAGGGAAGATCGGGGACGAGCACCCCGCCCTGCAACCCGGCGATGAATCGGTTGACCACCTCGGCCTGCTCTTGACGCTGCTGGGTCACGATGTACTCCGTGGGGGCGTAGCTTCGCTTCACCATGAAGAGGCTCAGGCCGATCAGGAGCAACCAGCGAAACGCCGGGCCGGAGCGTCCGCGCGCCTCCAGGCTCGCGAGCATGTCAGCGAACAGGATGATGGAAACGGGGCCGAGCAGGAAGACGATGGGTAGGAGATCGTTGCGCCACCCGTGGACTTTGGCGAAGGGCAGCAGCGCGGCAGGCAATGCGCACGCGAACATCCCCGACCAGAGCACGGCCCTCGGGGACAGCTGCCGCCTGAGCGCCAGCAGGGGCACGAGGATCGGGATCAACACCACGAACGGCGCAAACCGCGCGACGATGTCCATGCCTGGCCAGAAACCGTCGAGTCGCACGGTGTGCTTCGCGTAGATCCCCAGGATGTAGGTCCACGCCCAGCCGTGCGTGGTGAGCACGAGCGCAACGAGCAGCACCACGCAGCCCAGCCCGGTGGCGAGCGTGAGCATCAGGCCGAAGCGCCGCGACCTCCACAGCGCGAACGAGCAGATCCAGACGGCGAAGAAAGCTGCGGGCTGCCGGGTGAAGACGGCGGCGATGAGTGCGGCCGCGGCCAGTCCCGTGCGGAGCCTCGTCGGACGCTCCGCGCCGACCAGCGCGGCCGCGATCACCACCAGGGCCATGGTCATCGAATCGTTGCGGACCAGATCGTACCAACCACCGGTGACCGGGAAACTCGCAGCGATGGTGCCGAGCGAGAGCAGTACCCAGAGGGGGGCGCTGCGCCGGGCGGAACAGTGAACCCAGACTTCCCGCGCCAGCACCGCGCTGCCCGCGATGAAGAACAGGAGCGAGACTGCGCGCCCGGTGGAGTAGTCCAGCCCGAATATCCGACCGGCGAGGGCCAGCATCACGGTGTACCCGGGCGGATAGGGATAGGGCAGGAAGCCCTGCGAGGGCGGGCCGTAGATCGGAAGGCCGTGCATGAGGCGGTGGGCCTGATAGAGGAAGCCGCTTTCGTTCCACTCGATATCCATGGGGTAACCGAGCCGGCTCGTCAGGATGCGCACGAGCAGGGCGATCTGCCACAGCGCCGGGAGGCCGACCAGCACGTACGCAGCTCGACGGAGGAACGTCCGGGCTCTGCCGCGCGACGTCTCGGGGCCTCCGCGGCTGGCTGCGGTCGCGCCTCCCTCCCCGGAGAGCGACGGTTCTTCCCGCTCCGGCGGGCCGGAGAGCGACGCCGTCATGGACGGAGCACTGCCCTCGCGTTGCAGCACGCGTCGGGCGCTCGGAGGGTCTAGGCGAGACACGGTCACGTCGTGGCCGCGCCTGGTGGAGGATTCCCGCGCACGAGGGCGAGAGTGGGCGGAAGCGCGCGATGAGAGTCCTGTCCGAGGCAGGCCGCTGCCGGCATTTGCCCTCCGCGTCTGAGCATGACAAGGCAGAATTATGAGTCGACGAGTATCTACCCGGCCTCGGTCACCGTGCAAGGAATACGTTGTGGTCTGCGTTGTGGTCTGAGGCCTTGTCTGCCCTCCACGCAGGATGCTAACCTCATGTGGTTGCACACGCCGTCCCGTACCCTGGGAACCTGACGGACGTGGAGCGAAGCTTCCAGTACCCCAGCCACGAGCAAGCGGGACCTGGTGCCCGCGGTCGTAGTCCACTGCGGTGTCACGGACTCCGGCGGCGCCGCCGTCTTCGGAACGAAGGGACGACATGCAGACCGTGATCCTGGCGGGTGGTCTTGGTACCCGGCTGGCCGAAGAGACCGGCATCCGGCCGAAGCCCATGGTCGAGATCGGCGACCGCCCGATCCTGCGCCACATCATGGAGCTCTACGACGCCCACGGGTTCGGCGATTTCGTGATCGCCTTGGGCTACCTGGGCGACATGGTGAAGCGCTACTTTGTAGACTGGACCACCCTGTCGGGCGACCTCGAGATCGATCTGGCCGGTGGGAGCGTTGGCCACAGCCATCGTGCGCCCCACGACTGGCACCTTGTGCTGGCCGAGACCGGCCTGCACGTCCAGACCGGTGGGCGGCTGAAGCGCTGCCGGCCTCATCTGAAGCCCGGGGCCTTCATGGTCACCTACGGTGACGGGGTCTCCGATGTGGACATCGGCGCGCTCGTCGCCTTCCACCGGAAGCACGGCCGGCTCGCCACGATGACCGCCGTGCACCCGCCGGCGCGCTTCGGCGAGATCGAACTCGACGGAGATCTCATCACCGCGTTCGCCGAGAAGCCGCAGGTGCGCCAGGGCTGGATCAACGGCGGCTTCATGGTGCTCGAGCCCGCGGTGCTGGACTACGTCGAGGGTGACGACTGCGTCTTCGAGCGCGACGTGCTGGCCCGCCTGGCCCAGGAGCGTCAACTGGTCGCTTTCCGCCACGACGGCTTCTGGCAGTGCATGGACACGCTGCGGGACGTCCGTATGCTCAACGCGTTGTGGGAGAGCGGCTCGCCGCCATGGCTGAGGAGCCGATGAGTCTCTGGCAGGGCCGGCGGATCCTCGTCACCGGAGCGACCGGGCTGGTCGGATCGTGGCTCGTCCCCGTCCTGCTGGAGCGGGGCTGCGACGTGGTGGCGCTGGTGCGCGATGCCGATCCGCAGTCCGAGTTGCTGCGCAGCGGGGCGCTGGCCCGGATCTCCGTGGTGAACGGTGTGGTGGAAGACCTGGCGACCCTCGAGCGGGCGCTCAACATCCACCAGATCGACACAGTCTTCCACCTCGCGGCGCAGACCCAGGTGCGCTGCGCCTACCGCGACCCGTACGAGAACTTCGAGTCGAACGTGCGTGGCACCTACACCGTGCTGGAGGCTTGCCGCCGCCGCCGGGATCTGGTCGAGCGCGTGGTCGTCGCCTCGAGCGACAAGGCCTACGGCGAGGCCGAGCAATTGCCGTACACCGAGAACATGCGGCTCGATGCGAAGTTTCCCTACGACACCTCGAAGATGTGCGGTGACCTGATCGCGCGCTCCTATTTCGAGACCTACGGACTCCCGGTCACGATCGCACGTTGCGGCAACATCTTCGGTGGGGGGGACCTGAACTGGGACCGCATCGTCCCCGGCGCGATCCGCTCGCTGCTCAAGGGTGAGCGCCCGCTGATTCGCAGCGATGGGACGCTGATCCGCGACTACGTTTATGTCGGTGACATCGCACTGGCCTACCTCGACCTCGCCGAGCAGGTGAATCGCGACGAGGTGAAGGGTCAGGCGTTCAACTTCTCGGCCGCCCGCCCGCTCAGCGTGCTGGAGCTGGTGGAGGCCATCGGCAAGGTCATGGGCGCCCGGCTCGAGCCGGTCATCCAGGGTGTGCACGTGGCCGAGATCCGGAACCAGTACCTGTCTTCCGACCGGGCGCACCAGGTGCTGGGCTGGCAGGCGCGCTATTCACTCACGGAGGCGCTCGCGGAGACGGTGGCGTGGTACCGCGCATTCCTCGGGGGCAACTCATGATCGAAGGCGTGCGGATCGAACCGCTGCGGGTGATACCAGACGAGCGGGGCAAGGTGATGCAGATGCTGCGGGCCGGCGACCCCCATTTCCAGGGCTTCGGCGAGATCTATTTCTCCGTGGTCTTCCCGGGGGCGATCAAGGGCTGGCACCTGCACAAGCGCATGGTGCTCAGCTACGCCGTGCCGAGCGGACGCATCAAGATGGTGCTCTACGACGCCCGTGAGGGATCCGCCACGCACGGCGAGCTCCAGGAGGTCTTCCTGGGTGAGGACTCCTACGCCTTGCTCCAGGTGCCGCCCGGCGTCTGGAACGGCTTCAAGGGGATCGGCGTGACCCCGGCGCTGGTCGCGAACTGTGCCTCGATTGAGCACGATCCCGACGAGATCGTGCGCATGGACCCGCTCCACAACGACGTCATCCCCTACGACTGGGCGCTGAAGCACCGATGACCGTTGCCTGCGCCGGGGACGCCAGGGGCAGCATGCTGATGTGCGCGGCGCCGGTCCGCCCCGGGAGGCTCTCGTTCATCGGCGGCAAGAACCCGTTCGATCAGAGTCGGTTCACCCCGGCCCTCGCATCGAAGTCTCGCTGCCGAGCCCCATCTCGCTCTCTCGCGACGCGCTTCATGAATCGTCCGGCTGGCAACGGTCCCACCTGGAACGTGGAGGGTGTTTCATGATTCCCATTCCCCGGCCACAGCTGACCGGCGCTGAAGCCGAAGCGGCCGAAGCGGTCACGCTCCCCGCGCGAACCGGACCCGAAGGGCGCCGCCGGCTCGTCTCGATCGTCTGCCCCGTCCACAACGAGGAGGCGGCGGTCGATCTCTTCTACGGGCGGCTGACGCGGGTGCTCGATCCGCTTCGCCACGAGTACGACTTCGAGATCATCTTCACCAACAACTGCTCCTCCGACCAGACGGCGGACCGGATCCTCCGCCTGCGGGAGCAGGATCCCTCGGTTCAGCTGCTCACCTACTCGCGCAATTTCGGGCAGCAGGCCTCGGTCATGGGCGGACTGCGGCAGGCCGCGGGGGACGCGGTGATCATGATCGACGTCGACTGTGAGGATCCGCCCGAGCTCATCCCCGAGTTCCTCGCCGGATGGAAGGAGGGCTACGACATCGTCTACGGGGAGCGGAATCGCCGTCCGGAGCCGATCGTCGTCACGTGGATGCGCAAGATCTTCTACCGCCTGACCAAGCTGATCGCCGACGACGACATCATCCTCGACATGGCCGAGTTCTGCCTGATCGACGCGCAGGTGCGCGACGCCGCGGCTGCGGGCGACGACACCCATCCGTTCGTCCGGGCCGAGATCGCCCGCTGCGGATTCCGTCGCAAGGGCATCCGCTACGATCGGCAGATTCGGGTCGTGGGGAAGAGCCACTACAACCTCTGGCGCATGAGCCAGTTTGCGGTGGCTGGCATCCTGAGCTCGACCACCGCGCCCCTGCATGCCCCGATCATCCTGCTGCCGCCGTTGCTGCTCGCGAATGTGGCGCTGCTGGCGCTCCAGATCGCCAACTTGTGGCGCTGGGGTTTCCCCGTGCTCGTGTGTATGGACCTGCTGTTCCTATGCGGGAGTGTCGCCGGCATCGGTCTCTACCTGGCCCGCAACTACCACAGCTTGATCGCACGGCCCGTCGTCGTCGTGGACTGGCGGCATTCGGCCCTGAACACACGGCCCGAACAATCGCCCAATGCACTGCGCCGCCAGGGACCGCCCCGTGATGGCGCCTGAGCCCCCGGGCGGGACGGGCCACGGCGCGAGCCGCTCCACACCCCGGACCCCGTGGCTCGTCATCGGCGCCAACGGCCTGGTCGGCGCACGGATCGGCGGCGTCCTTGGCGCTCGCGGTGTCCCGTGGAGCGGAACCTTCAGCAAGCGTTCGCGCGCAGGCCTGCTGCAATTGGACGTGACCGATCCGGATGGGGTCGCCGGGATCTTCCAGGAACTCGATCCTGGGGTCGTCTTCCATGCCGCGAACCTGGCGGGCGGGGTGGACTTCTGCGAGGCGAACGCCGCGGTTGCGACGGCGTTCCACCTGGAGGCCACCCGGACGATCGCCCGGCACTGTGCGGAGCGCGGGGCCACGCTGGTCTTCATCTCGACCGACTACGTCTTTGATGGCACGCGAGGGCCCTACCGGGAAGACGACGTGAAGCACCCCCTGAATCACTACGGCCGGCTCAAGCTGGCGGCCGAAGAGTGGATCCAGGGCAATGTGCCGCATCAGCTGATCGTACGGACGACGAACGTCTTCGGCTGGGATCCCGCGACGGCCACGCCCAACTTCCTCATGGGGCTCTACCGGGCGCACCAGGAGCGGAAGCCGATGAAGGTGCCCTCGTTCCTGTGGGGGAATCCGACATTCGCCGGGGATCTCGCGGAGGCCCTGGTGGAACTGGTCGAGACCGGTGACACCGGCGTCTTCCACGTCGTCGGCAGCAGCCTCGTGAACCGGCTCGACTGGGCGAAGCGGGCCTGCGAGGTTCTGGGGCTCGACGCCGTTCTCCTGCAGGAGGTCGAGGCGCCCTCGCACACGATGGTGCCGCGGCCGCTGCGGTCCTGGCTCAGCACGGAGAAGTTCACCGGCGGTCACTCGACGCCCTTGCGAGACGTCGAGGCGGGCCTGGCCCTGATGAAGTGCGAGATGATTGCGGACGCCGCTTCAGGTTGATCGCCGGCGCCGGACGCGGCCCCGGCGCAGCTTTCCGGTGACCTCGCCCGCCACTTCGGCGATACTCACCCCCGACCCCCGCTCCGGAGGAGCCCATGGCCCGAGCCGCGACGCCGTCACCGGGTATGCCGTTCACGAACTACCGCCTCTACCGCGCACGTGAGGTGCCCAGCACCTACCTCGTGGTCTCGACCTACTTCGACCACGAATCCCGCCCGGAGGTCCCCGATCCGGCGGTATTCGAGGAGCGGGGCGCGATGCAGGCATTGCTCGCCGACCTCGATGCTGCGCAGGGCGCGCGCCCGGCCGGGGTCACACCGGGGCCGGATCCCGCGGGGACGAGACGGCGCCGCGCGCCGGTCACCCTGCGCACACACGGCTTCAACGCCCGGCTCGGGGACTTCGCGCATGACCTGCTGAAGGAGGCGACAGCCCCGCCGCAGGAGACCTTGCGCCCCGGCCGCCGCGTGCTCATCGGCTACCGCTGGCCGAGCGAGGGCGTGTTCTCGATGTGCTCGGTGCGCGACACGGCGAAGGCGCTGTTCTTCACCGCCGCGGTGAGCGTGCTGCTCCTGCTGCTGCCGCTGCTGGCGCTCTCGCCGCCCGGGCAGCACTGGCTGGCGGGTGGCGCGACCGGCCCCCTGGCGCAGGCGCTGCGGCCGCTCTTCTGGCCCTACGCCTCGCGCGTGCCCGCGGCGGCGCTGCTCGGCGCGGGCGCGCTGCTGCTGGTGTTGCGGCTCTCGACCTACCTGCGGGACCGCTATCGCGCGCTCCACTACGGCGCGCCCGACCTGTGCGAGTTCGTGCGCGACCTGGAGACCGGGCTCGAGGCCATGCGCATCCGGGTGGCGCTCGACCTGGTGGGCCACAGCATGGGCTGCCTCACCCTGGTGAACGCGGTGCGCGTGATGACCGCGTTCTTCCACCGGCCGGGCGTCGAGAGCCGCTTCCTCGGCTACCGCCGCGCGATCCAACTGCGCACGCTGGTGCTCGCCGCGCCCGACATCCCGGCCGCACTCGCGAGCCCGGAGCGCAACAACTACTTCCTCGCCTCGCTGCGGCGCTTCGCCGCGGTGCACGTGCTCTCGAGCGACCGGGACATCGTGCTCAAGTGGGCCTCGACCCTGTTCAACTGGGCGAGCGAACCGCGCCACGACATGGCGGGCCGGCACCTCGGCAATGTCTTCCTCGCGCGCGCCGAGAGCGTGCCGCAGGGGGCTCACCCGGCGCCGCGCGTCGGCTTGTTCCTGCCGGTGCTGCGCCCGCAGGTGCGCGCCTTCCCGGTACTCGACTCGCGCGTCCCACGGGCCGGGCAGCACCAGCTGGCGTGGGTCCACTTCCACGACTGCAGCGTCTGCCCGAGCCTCGGCGCCGGGGTGGGCTGGCCGGCGGCGCTGAGTCTCGGAGCGCTTGGCGTGGTCGCGGCGCTTCACCTGTGGCTGGGTCTCGCCGTCACGCTCTGGGCGCTGATGTGGGCCACGATCCTCTTCGGGCTCGGCGCACTCGCGCGGTGGATCCCGGGCTGGCGCGACCGCTGGCACCTCGGGCCGCTCGTCGGCATGCTCGCCGACTGGCCTTCGATCGTCGGTTTCGGCCCGCACTCGAACCCGCACGGTGGCTACTTCGTGCCCGGGAGCGAACCGCGCCGCCTGATCGCGCGCGTCCTGCGCCACCCGGCGCGGCCGCCCGCCGCGGGCGAGCCACCCGCGCTGGTGTGGGCGGGGGAGCGTATCCGCACGAGTGCGGTGGCCCTGGAGGTGTGAGTCTCTCGTCCGCAGGTTCGGGCCGCGGCGCACGAGCCTGCGCCATCCTCTGCGGCCCGCCCGCAAGCGCGAGCCCCCACACGCCGCAGCGCGCGGGGGCTCGTCTGTCCGTCACCGCTACCTCTTCATCGGCACCACGCTCTTGTCGTCGGTTGTGGGGAACTGGCACACGCCCAGAAGCCGCCAGCGCCGCTCCTGGTGGTCGTCAATCGGCGCTGCGCTGCCACACTGCCGGCACACCCAGAGCGTCCCCCCGGGCAGCGCCCCGCGGATGTGCACCTCGCCAGGCGGCTGCTTCATCTCCGCGTCCGTGATCTCCCATGGCGCCTTCAGGCCGAGCGCTCTCGCGTACAGCCTCCGGCTGTCTTTCGTCATCGCGCGTCCTCAGGGAAGCGGTCCGCGCGCAGCCTATCAGCAACTCAGGCCAGCGTTTCAAGCCACACGAAAGCCGGAAGGCCCTAACTCCCTTTGTGAATTGAAAACCTGCATTGAGGAAATCCAAGCTGGATGACCTTCATGAGACCCACTATTCCAAACAACACAAAGAACGGAACGATGGGCAGGGCGCGTCGACTTTCACTCATCAGAAGCCAGAAGAACGCCAAATGAAATAGATATATGGGAAGCACGTCAATCGCCCTCTTGAAACATATCCATAAACCGATGATCGAACACACACTCATAACAACGGATATGAACATCGTGACTACCATGTTGCCATGGTCATGTACTGCAACGCTTCTTGTCGCACTCCAGTCGCCGTATTGATATCCAGGAAGAACAACGAACCATGCGAGTGATCCCACGCACGTCTTGACTCTCTCCTTTGCGGACGGACGTCCGTACTTCGCGTCCAATTGCCTGGCTGTCTGCCTGAAGTATCCGCTGAATGCCTTATCAAACAATTCTCTGCTGGTAAAGCCATACCTATCCATTGAAAGCACTCCATCTGATGGAGTACTTCCGGTTCCCGATGGGTCCTGGGAATGACTCTTGGCGAATTGCAGCGACGTCTTGAACTGAATCCAATCTGATGTAAGCGCACACCCCATCGATTTCGCGATTCGGACATCAGGGTAGAACGTATATACCTTATGCAGCCAAGGAAGAACTACTAAGACAAAGAACACACCGATGACAGCACAGCGCTTCATTGCTAGAAGGGCATTCCTAGTTCTGAAGAAGACAAGTGCAAGCAGGAAGACGCCGAGTAACACGTACACTTGCAGGGTCAGTGCGGAGATCCCCCACAGGACTCCGATAACAGCCAGTTTCCAATAGGCTGGCTTTTGGATGTGGGAGGAAAGCATGTAAGCCAGCATCATGAAGACTCCAAGCAGCAAGTTCTCGCGCATCAACTGTTCAGAGTAGAGCGCCAAAGGGGGATATAGAGAGGCCAGTGCTGCGACGATGAATGAAAAGACATCCTTGAAATGGTGCCGGAGCAAGAGATAGAAGAGTACCAGTGCAATCGCCTGCAAGACGGCTTGACTCAGGCGTATTAGGCGAATCGCATTCCGATTGTCGAGATCCTGAGGCCAGTTGTTCTTGTCGTAGGACGGTTCCACTACGGATCGCCCCGTAAGGGTTGTGTAGAGGACGACACTGAGGGCATAGAAGTAAGTGGTTCCGGGTTCCCTGAAGAAGTTCGGTTCCTGCCCCTGCTTCAGGACATAGCCATGGCCATTGGCCAGATTAACGGCGGTGCGGTAATAACTGGCAGAATCCTGGAAGAGGTACTCGCCGGAGTCCGTCACCGCGTTGTAGTACCACGCGGACATCCTGAGCAGAAGCGCTATGCCACAAATGATCAGGGCTCGCACAATGAGTGGCAGATGTGCTTGCAAGGTGGCGAGGTGCGTCTTGAAGAACATGGAACACGCTCCTGAGATGTGCCACGGACTGCGACATAGGACGGACAGCGGGCGCTATGCCTTCGACGGACCAAAGAAGTCGTGGACTGCGGCAATGACACGATCCTGATCCTGCTGGGAGAGTTCGTAATAGCAGGGCAGTCGGATCAGGCGTGCGGAGAGGTCTTCGGTCACGGGCAGATCGCCGGGCTTATACCCATATCGCAGTCCCATGGGGGAGGTGTGCAAGGGTACGTAGTGGAACACCGCGTGGATGTTGTTATGCTTGAGATATGCCAGCAATTGAGCGCGCACGGGTTCGGAGTTCGAGATGATGTAGAACATGTGAGCATTGTGCGAATTGTCGGCCGCCGCCTGCAGCCGCAGATGGCCCGCCGTGGCGAGCGGCTGGAGTCCAAGCGCATAGCGTTGGTGGATGGCATGCCGTTGCGTCGTGATCTCATCGGCCTGCTCCAGCTGGGCATAGAGGAAAGCGGCGATGAGTTCGGACGGTAGATAGGACGACCCGATATCCACCCAAGTGTACCTGTCCACTTCGCCACGGAAGAACCTGGCCCGGTTGGTACCCTTTTCCCGGATGATCTCCGCCCGCTCGAGAAAACGCAAATCATTGATGACGATGGCACCGCCTTCGCCACAGATGAAGTTCTTGGTCTCATGGAAGCTGTAGCAGCCCAGGTGTCCGATGGTGCCAAGATATCGGCCGTTGAATGTCGAGTTCACGCCCTGCGCGGCATCCTCGATGACCAGCAGTTTGTGTTTGGCGGCAATCGCCATGATGACGTCCATCTGACAGGCGACGCCGGCGTAATGGACGGGCACGATGGCCTTGGTCCTGGGGGTGACGACCGGTTCGATCAGGGTCTCGTCCATGTTGAGCGTATCGGGCCGGATATCCACAAAGCGGATGGTCGCGCCGCGCAGGGCGAAGGCGTTGGCAGTGGAGACAAAGGTATAGGCCGGCATGATGACTTCGTCGCCGGGACGGACATCGGCGAGAAGCGCGGCCATTTCCAGGGCTGCAGTGCACGAGTGGGTCAGCAATACCTTCCTGGCCTGGAATCTTTCCTCCATCCAGGCATTGCATTTCTTGGTGAACTGGCCATCGCCGGCCAGATGCCCTTTCTGCACTGCCTGCGCCATGTAGTAAAGCTCTTTGCCGACAATGAACGGCCGGTTGAATGGAATGATCGTATTCATGGTGTCATCCCTTTCCGATATGCCTGATGTCCCGCTCGGTGCTGACTGCGTCTCCTGCCTTCTGGTGAAGTGGGCAGCCACCGATATCGGCCTTCTGTGTGACCGCAGCGCGGGTGCGCGGAGTGACACCACGTTGTTGAGAGGCGCACTGTTTCAGAGGACGCATCGTCGGGCCGTGTGCCCGACGGTCTTCATCAATGACGATGAGCCCGATCGTGCCGGTGCCTTCCTTTGCAGAGAGCGAAACCATCCCCAACATGTGCCGGGAGTCGCAGAGCGTAATGACCTTCGAAACATGCTCCAGGAGTGATTTACGGATCGACGTGTCGCGCAAGGCCTTGAAATGCCGGTTGAATCGCGGGTCGAGGAGGAATCGAGACAAGTTTCCGGTGGATAGTGCCAATTGCAGCAAGTCCTTCGACTTCGCTGGGGTGTCAACAACCAAAGGGGGTCTTCCGGGAATGGTGTGGCTTGAATCATGAGCCAGCCGCGATGTTCGTAGGGTAGAGGTCGAGTCCGCCACAGTGAAGGCAGATCGCGATGCGAAGACGCTGTCCCAGGGCTCAGTCACACCCGGGAGGGTGGCATACAGCGTCCGGCTGTCGGTCATCGCGCGCCTTCCTCCAGGAAAGGGTCCGTGCGCAGTCTATCAGGCTACCGCCGTCAGAGCGCCACCTTCACCCACACGAAGACCGGAAGACCAGAGAGTCTTGTCGGTAATCCTCTGACCTGTAGAGCGCGGCCATGACCCTGCTGGGTGCCGCGACAACCGGGCACGGGGTCATTGGGGCATTCGAATCCATCGCGCGTTTCGTGCTTCTCTCCTTCAGGCTAGGCGGAGCGTACTGCCTGCTCACGGTGTTCGCAAGGAAGTCCGGGTTTCCGCAAGCTCGTGGCCGATGGAGTTGGTGAGGTGGATGGCCGTGGCGTGGCCCATGCTGCTTCTCCTCGGCCTGTTCGCACGGATGGGGCATTGCGTCTGAGGAGCGGGCTTCGGCTCGGCGCTGCGGGCCCGGGAGTCCAGGGTCGTCGCGGAGCACCCGCCGCTTCCGCGAGCCCCGGTCCCGGGTCCCGCCCCCGCGCCGCTTCGCTCTCTCATCGCTCGCTCGCCCGCACCGTCGGCTTCGTGACCGGGCATACCGTGGGCATCCGGATCCGCACGCACCTCGAGCGGCCCGGCGTCGATGCGCGCGTGGGACCGTGGGCGGGAGCGCGGGCAGGGTGGGAGGCCGCCACGGGGTCGTGGCCGACCGATGGACGGGCTCCAGCGGGTCGCCGCGAGCGGAGAACGCGCTTGAACGCCGGCCGGGAAGGGAACTATGCTCGCAGACACGCGAAAGAGACTCCTTACCCGTCCGTAACCGGACATTCCGGAGATCGTTTGGTCCTTCGTCCGCTCTTGGTGCCGGGGCTTCAGAACAGCACACTCAAGTCATCGGATCAGGCGATGCATCCAATTCAACTCCTTTGGATGACCACGGCAACTGCGGGCGGTACAGTTCCGCACTGCACAAGAACCGCTTGCCGACCGGTCTGGCGATGGACGCGGGCGCGTGGTACTTGTGGGCCGATCACGAGATACCAGCCCGTGCCTCGATGCGTCGCCGAACGCATTGCGGCGGCGCACTCTGGGGTCTGCTTGAGTCGCGCTTCTGCCCGGTGTGTCTCTGGCGGCGGAGGATGTGTGGGCCAAGTCAGCATACGGTCGGGGGGGGCATGACGCAGACGAAGCCTTCGGTCACGGTCGTGGTTCCGGTCTACAACAGCGAGGAATCGCTGGCGGAGCTTTGCAGCCAACTCGCGGAGGCGTTGCCTCAAGTTGCCGTGGCCTTCGAGGTGATACTTGTCAACGACGGCAGCCGCGACGGCAGCTGGCGAGTAATCCAGAGCCTGGCGCGAACGCACGGATGGTTGCGTGGCGTGGCCTTTACGCGGAACTACGGCCAACACAATGCCCTGCTGTGCGGCATTCGTGAGGCTCAATATGACGTGATCGTGACGATGGATGATGACCTGCAGCATCCGCCTGCCGAGATCCGGCACCTGCTCGCCAAGATGGATGAAGGCTACGACGTGGTCTACGGCTCGCCACAGCGGCGCGAGCATGACACCTGGCGCAATATTGGCTCCTATGGGGTGCGCTGGGCGCTGAAAGTCGCGATGGGAATCAGGAGCGCGCGGGATGTCAGTGCCTTTCGGGCGTTCCGTGCTGGTCTGCGCCCGGTGTTCATGGATTATCACAGCCCGCAGATTTCAATCGACGTGCTGCTCAGTTGGGCGACCACCCGGTTCGCATCCGTGACGGTCCAGCACGAACCGCGCCAATACGGGCACTCCAACTACAACTTCGTCAGGTTGATGCTGACTGCGTTCAACATGCTCACCGGGTACAGCACGCTGCCACTGCAGTTCGCAAGCCTGGCCGGCTTTGCCGTGATGCTGTTTGGCGTTGGAGTGCTCGTATACGTGGTTGCAAGGTATCTCATGTTGGGCTACAGCGTGGCCGGTTTTCCATTCCTGGCGTCGATCATCGCGATCTTTTCCGGCGTCCAGTTGTTTGCTCTGGGAATCATCGGTGAGTACCTCGCGCGGATGTACTTCCGCACGATGGATCGCCCGACCTATGTGATTCGCGAGCAGACTGAACTGGCTGCCCGAGCTCGCCGTGATTGAAGGAATTGCCTCCGCACTGGCATGGGTTGCGGCGCTCTTTGGGGAACCGAGGGGCGGGATCAAGTACGTCGTGCGGAATGCCGGTGAGCCTGCTTCGCTTGCCGTCCGGCTGGTCGCGGCAGCCGAATCGTGGGTGCGTGGACGAGAGGTCGCATTCCTGCGTTGCAGCGCTCATGCTGATCACGTTCCGCTGACCCGCGCTTTGGATCTCACATGACCACCCACGAAACCAGTTCCTCTGAACCCTGCAAGTCACTGCAATGGGACAGCGAGTTCTTCGGCCGTCGCATCGGGCGCATCGAGGCGCAGCGCCTGGACGCACAGCTGATCCAGAAGATCTACAGCTGGAGCAAGGAGAACGCCGTCGAGTGCCTGTACTTCGCGGCGGATTTGTCCCACCCGCCCACCGTCCGCCTGGCTGAAGACCACGGATTCCACCTGATGGAAGTGCGCCTGACGTTCGAGCGCAAGCTGCAGGACTGGCAGCCCGGCCCCATCCCACGCGCCTACCTGGATGTGGTGATCCGGGAGGCGCAGCCGGAAGATGTGCCCGCCATGCAAGCCATCGCCGGGATCAGCTACACCACCACCCACTTCATCGTCGACCCATGCTTCCCGCCAGGACGAGGGCGCGCTTTCTACGAGACGTGGGTCAAGAACAGCTGCGCCGGCTATGAGGACATGGTGCTGGCGGCAGAAGCTGGCGGCGAAGTGATCGGCTTCCTGACCGCCCGCTTCCTGGCCGAACGCCGCGGCGATATCCGCCCGGAATGCCAGCTCATGCTGATTGGCATCAAGAGCGGGGCGCGTCGCAAGGGCATCGGGCTGGAGATGCTGCGCAGCGGCATCGACTGGCTGGTGCGCAAGGGCGGCTCGGAGCGCGTCACGGGTGTGGTGCAGGCACAAAACACCCCCATTCTGCGCTCGCTGGAGCGGCTGGGCTTTGCCTCCTGCTCCGCCCAACTCTTCTACCATAAGTGGTTCACAGACTACGAGAAACCAGCCTGACCTGCCGCACCTCCTCCAACCAGGCCGTCCTGGAGGGTCCTTGGCTCGCCTTCGTCCACGGCAACGTGGAGGAGTACGATTCGGCATGAGGGGGATCATCTTGGCAGGCGCAGTCGGAGCTCGACTGCACCCGGCCACGCGGGTGCTCAGCAAGCAGTTGCCGCCGCATGCGACAAGCCACGGTGGATCCCGGGCTGGCGCGATCGGTGGCTCCTCGGGCCGCTCGTCGGCATGCTCGCCGACTGGCCTTCGATCGTCGGCTTCGGCCCGCACTCGAACCCGCACGGTGGCTACTTCGTGCCCGGGAGCGAACCGCGCCGCCTGATCGCGCGCATCCTGCGCCATCCGGCACGGCCGCCCGCGCCGGGCGAGCCACCCGCTCTGGTGCCCGCGGGCGAACGCATCCGCACGAGTGCCGTGGCGCTGGAGGTGTGAGCCCAGGATTGCCCCGCTGAGCCCGTGGCATGGTGGAAGACCGAGCAAGGCACCATGCGCCCGGCCTTCCACCATGCCACGGGCTCAGCTCTTCGGGGTGAGCCGCACGAGGCGGCCCATCCTCCGCGGCCCGCCCGCAAGCGCGAGCCCCCGCGCGCCGCAGCGCACGGGGGCCCGTTCGTCGGTCGGCGCTACTTCTTGATCGGCACCACGCTCTTGTCGTCCAGTCCCAGCACGTTCACCAGGTCCGAGCCGGCGGGCACGATGAACTTGGTCTGGTTCGCCAGCACGTTGTTGAGCACGTCGAGGCGCTTGCTCATCTCGGCGCGCTCCTTGAAGAACGACTCGGCGGCGTTCGAGACCATCTCGATGGCCTTGGCCTCGGCCGTGGCGCGGGTGATGCGGGCCTGGGCGTCGCCCTCGGCCCGGAGGATCTCGGACTGGCGCACGCCCTCGGCCTGCAGGATCTGCGCCTGCTTCACGCCCTCGGCCTCGAGGATGTTGGCGCGCTTGTCGCGCTCGGCCTTCATCTGGCGCGACATGGCCTCGGTGATGTCGGCCGGCGGATCGATCTTCTGCACCTCGACGCGCGTGACCTTCACGCCCCAGGTGTTGGTGGCCTCGTCCAGCACGGCCCGCAGGTTGGAGTTGATGAGGTCGCGCGCCGTGAGGGTCTCGTCGAGCGACTTGTCGCCGATCAGGTTGCGCAGGTTGGTCTGGGCCAGCGTGGTGGCCGCGTAGCCGAAGTTCTGCACCTCGAAGGTCGACTTCACCGGGTCGCTGATGCGGTAGTAGATGACCGCGTCCACCGTGACCGAGACGTTGTCCTTGGTGATGACCTTCTGCGGCTCGACGTTGATGACGCGCTCGCGCATGTCCACCTTGATCATGTCCTCGATCAGGGGCACGAGGAAGGTGAGGCCCGAGTCGGCGGTGGCCCGGTAGCGCCCGAGGCGCAGGATCAGGCCCTTCTCGTACTGGGAGACGATGCGCGCCGAGCGCGCCAGGGCGATGAGCGCGATGAACAGGACGATGAACAGCAGCAGCGTGCCGAACTGGGCGACCATCACGGGATCCTCCGTACGGTGAGCGTGACTCCGTCGATGCTCTCGACCATCACCTCGACTCCGGCTTCGAGCGCGCCGGGCTCATCCGGCGCGGGGCGCGCGCGCCAGACCTCGCCGCGCAGGCTCACCTGCCCGGGCTGGTGCGCCGAGAGGGCCTGCGTCACCAGTGCGCGCTGCCCGATCAGCGCGTCGGTGTTGGTGGCGATGCTGGGCCGCTTGAGCCGCGCGCGCACCCAGCGGCGCCCCGCCACGATGTAGAGCACACACAGCGCGCTCGCCGTCAGGAATCCCACGGCGGCGTTGCCCATCAGCAGCCCGAGCGCGCCGCCCAGCACGAACGACGAGCCGATCAGGACGAGGTCGAAGCCGGCGAAGCCGCCGAGCGCGGCCTCGACCAGCACCATCACCGCGCCCATCACCACCAGCACCCAGTTCCAGTTCACGGTCATCGCGAGGCCCCCTATGGTATCGGACCAGGGCCGGCCTGCGCGGGCGACAGTGTGGCGACAGGAAGCGCCATTCCGGCACGGCCGAAAGAGCCCGTCTCAAGATGGCACCGGAGGTGGGCGAATGCAAGACGAAGCCCCGGGGGCTCCCCCGGGGCTCCATCGCCGCGGCGCGGAGGCCGCGTGTGATCAGACTAGTGGATCAACACGACACGCAGCGTGACGGCGTGGCCGCCGGCCTTCGCCCGGATGAAGTACATCCCGGGCTGAGCCCGACGACCCGCGCCGTCCGCGCCGTTCCAGCGCAGGGAGTGCAGACCGGCTTCGAACTCGCCGTTCGCGAGCTCGCGCACCACCGCGCCGCGGACGTCGTGGACTCGCACCTCCACCCGCCCGCGCTCGGGCAGCGCCAGCTCGAGCCGCGACTGGGCGGCCGGGTTGGCGCCCGCGAACCGCAGGCCGAAGCGGTCGGGCAGCGTCCCATCATCCACCGCGGTGGCGCCGCCGAGGATGTAGAACACGTTCGACAGCCACGAGCCCATGATTCCCTGGTCGTCGAGGGCCACGAGGTCGAGCATCGCGCTCTCGGTGGCCATCACGGGCACCGCCCACGCGTACTCGCGCGCCGTGATCCCGTCCTCCACGAGCGTCCATGACTCGCCCGCGTCCTCGGAGTACCACAGCTCGTACGACGAAGCCGGGTACCCCTCGGGGTCCTGCCAGACGAGCTGGATGGTCGAGCCGGCGCCGAACTGCTCCGGCTGGCTAGGGTTGCTCCCGTAGCTCGACGGCGCGGTCGAGGCGGTCATCTTGGGCTTGAGCACCCGGATGGTGTCCCAGGCCGCGAACCAGGTGACGTCCGTGACCTCGCCGACGACCTCGACGGGCACGGCGTTCCCGGCAGGCAGGATGGCCTGGAGGGCCGGACGACTGAACTTGTAGTAAGCGTCCGGGTTGGTGTAGGTGATCGGTGCTCCCGGCGCCACCGGCACCGCGCGCTCCACCAGCACGCTGGAGGTACGGATGCTCCGCGGCGGGTTGCCGGCGGGCGGGGTCACCTTGCCCAGCACCCAGTTGCCGTTCGACGACCGGTTGAGCGTGTTGGGATCGAGGTCGAACGCGGCGGTCGCCACGCCCACGTGCAGGTCGCACGGCACGAGGGTCGTGGACTCGTCGAGGTCGTTGCTCGCGATCCGCACCACACCGCTGTGGTCGCCGTCCTCGAGCCCCGCGGCGTCGAACTTGACGAGCAGTGTGTCCTTCTTGCCCGCCGGCGTGACCCCCGAAGCCCGGTTGACGGTGAGCCAGCCCGGCCGGCTGCTGAAGCGGACGCGCAGGTTGTTCTCCACGTACGCGGCGTTGTAGACCACCGTCAGACCCACGTCCTTGGTGGCGTTCTGGATGCCGATGGTGGCCTCGTTGAGCCGCGTGCTCTGCATGTCCAGGTACTGGTAGTCCACGGTCCCGCTCGGGTAGAGCAGGATCTGGAAGGTGTACGGGCCGCCGCTGGAGTAGTGCGGCACGTTCAGGAACGAGATGATGAACTTCGTCCCGTCGTAATGGTAGAACGCCTGCGCGGCGCCGCTGGCCGGACGGAAGTCCAGGTCGTCCCACCAGGCCGCCAGCAGGTTCTCGGGCGCCGAGGTGCTCGGCAGCGCGTAGTTGCTGAGCGCGCTGGTCGTGTTGGTGAAGCTCACCCAGCCATTGCTGCTGATGCGGAACGAGGCGAACGTGTTCCCGTAGAACGGGAAAGCGAAGGGCAGCGGGAACGGCCCCAGGTTCTGGTCGTCTCCGTTGAGCGGGATCGGAGTCCCGAGCGCCGCGATGTCCTCCCAGTGGAAGGCCGGTCCCAGCGGGTCGTGGCTGTCCGCCCAGCGGTAGCCGAAGGCGTCCGGCCCGCCGTTGACTTCGGCGACCGGCTCGCCCGGGCTGCCCGGGTCGTCCTTGCCCGTCTCGGTCATCTCCACGCTGACCGACGCCGGCAGCATGGAGAGCGCCTCGGTGGTCCAGGTGAGATCGCTGCCGCCCGTGTTCTCGATCACGAGCTGCTTGGTCGCGGTGAGCGCCGTGGGTCCGAGCGTGGTGGCCAGCGCCGCGCGCAGCGACGTCGGCGCCACCCCGATCTCCGGCGGGGTCACCCCGATGCCGGTGAGCGGCACCGCGAACCCGGGTGCATCGGGATCGTTCGAGGCGAGCAGCAGGTTCCCCGTGCACGGGGAGCAGGCGCCGGCGGGCGCGAAGCGCACCGTGAGGGTCGCCGAGCCCCGGTTCCCCAGCGTGATCGGGAAGGCGGCCCCGACCAGGCTGAAGTTGGGGTCCGCAATCGTCCCGGACGTGATGGTGAGGTCCGCACTCCCGACGTTCCGCACCTGGACCGTGAGATCGCGGTACAGCCCCACGTACTGCCAGCCGAAGTCCAGGCTGGCCGGCACCGCCGCGATGTCGGGCGTGCCGATGGCCGTGAGCATCGTGGGCACGGTGACGAGGCCCTCGTCCGGGTCGTTGCTCGAGACGCGCAGCAGCCCGTTGTAGGCCCCGCCGAAGAGCCCCGCGGTGTTGAAGTTCACCGCGATGTCCGCCGAGCCGCCGGCCGAGATGGTGCCCATGCTCGGCGACACGGTGAGGTAGTCCGGCATCGTGGCCAGCTCGACGGCGAGGTTGTTGTGCACGTAGTTGTCGTTGTAGACGACCGTGAGGCCGTCGTTCTTGGCCGCGTTCTGGATGCCGATGGTGGCTTCGATGAGCCGCGTCCCCTGCATGTCCAGGTACTGGTACAGGATCCGGCCGCTCGGATAGAGGATGACCTGGAACGTGTAGGGGCCACCGCTCGAGTAGCGCGGCACCGTGACGAAGGACAGGATGAACCGCGTCCCGTCGCGGAACACGTAGGCCCGGCCCGTACCGGACGCCGGGCGCATGTCGAGGTCGTCCCAGAACGCGGCGAGCAGGTTCTCGGGCGCCGAGCTGCTGGGCAGTGCGTAGTTCGTCAGCGAGGTGCCCGTGTTGGTGAACGACAGCCAGCCGTTCGAGGACACGTTCACGGTGTTGAACGTGTTGCCGTAGAACGGGAAGTCGAACCCGACCGGCACGCCGGCGAGGTTCTGATCGTCGCCGTTCAGGGCGAGCAGCGTGCCGATGCCCGTGATGTCCACCCAGTCGAAGACCGGGCCGCCGGGCTCGTCGCTGTCCCGCCAGGTGTAGCCGAACATGTCGGGACCGCCACTGCCCAGGATGCCGGGACGCGTGTCCGCCTCGTCCTTGCCCGGGTCGGCGTCGAGGTACTCGTACACCGGCACCGAGAGGGCCGTGATGAGCGTCCCGATCGTGTAGTTCAGGTCGCTGCCGCCGGTGTTGCCGAGCGTCAGCGTCCTCGTGTCCGCGGCGGGGATGTTCAGCGTGGTCGCGATCGAAGCCGGGGTGGCCTCGATGTCGGGAGCCACGATGCCCGCGCCGCTCAGGGCCACGGTCGCCGCCGGCGTGTCCGGGTCGTCGCTGGCGAGCGTCAGCGTGGCCGGGAACGCGCCCACCGACGGCGGGCCGAACGACACGTCGAGCACCGCGGTGCCGAGGGCCGGCACGTCGACGTCCGTCGGGTTCACGCCGTAGGCGGGATCGCTCGTCGTCACGCTCGTGACGTGCAGGACGTCCGTGCCCAGGTTGCGCACGGTCACCTGCCGGATCTGCGGATAGCCGATGAAGACGCTGCCGAAGTCCACGGCTGCCGGAGCGACCGAGATGTCCGGCACGCCGATCACCGTGAGCTGCGCCGGCACGTCCTTCTGCGGCAGCACCGGGTCGTTGCCCCGGATGCGCACGATGCCGTCGTACAGGCCGCCGAACATGCCCGCGGCGTTGAAGCCGACGTTCAGATCGAGGAACGCCCCGGCCGGCACCGTGCCACCGTTCGGGCTCACCGTCAGGAACCGCGCGGGCGGACGGAAGCGGATCGCCAGGTTGTCCTTCACGTAGAGTGCGTTGTAGACCACCTGGAGGCCGTCGTTGCGCGCCTCGTTCTGGATGCCGATGGTGGCGCTGTTCTTGGTCGTCGCCGTCATCGACAGGTACTGGTAGACGATCGTGCCGTTCGGGTAGAGGATCACCTCGAACGTGTTCGGATGGGTGTAGTCCCCGTACTTCGCCACGTCCTGGTACTGGATCACGAGCTTTGAGCCGTCGTTGTAGTACCAGGCCCGCTTGTAGGTCTGGAAGTTCAGGTCATCCCAGAACACCGCCAGCAGGTTCTCGGGCACCGCGGATCCGCTGTTCGGCAAGGTCGTGTTCGTCAGCGCCGTCTTGGTGCTGGTGAAGGACACGAACCCGTTGGTGGCGATGCGGAACGAGTCGAACGTCTTCCCGTAGAACGGGAACGCGAACCCGACCGGGTACGGGCCGGTGTTGACGTCGTCACCCGTCATGTTGATCTGCGTGCCCACCGGGCGGATGTCCACCCAGCTGAAGGCGGGGCCGCCGGACTCGTCGCTGTCCTGGTAGGTGTAGCCGAAGACGTCCGGCCCGCCGGCGCGATCGGGCGCCGGACCAAACTGGACGTCAGGCGCGCCCTTCTCCAGCTCGACGTTGTCGGCGTCGCCGTGCTGGACCACCGTGCCGCTCGGGCTCAGCACCATGGCCTCGGCGGTGAAGACATAGTTGCTGCCGCCGCTGTTCGAGACGCGCAGCGTCCGCGACGTCGCCGTGTTGGTGAGCAGCGTGACCGCCAGGGCCTCCGGCGAGACGCTGAAGGTCGGCGCGATTAGCGCCTCCCCGCTCACCGCCACGTCCTTCACCGGCGTGTCGGGGTCGTTGCTGGCGATCTGGACCAGCGCGGCGAGGGTCATCGGCGCCGTCGGGTGCCAGGTCACGGTGAGATTGCGGGCCCCGCGTGCGGGCAGCGTGAAGCTCGTCGCGTCCACCGTCACCGTCGCATGGGTGGTGGTGATGCCCGAGATCACGAGATCGTCGGTGCCGGGGTTCGACACGGTCAGCGTGCGGGTCAGCGTGGCGCCCGCGAACGGCGTGTCGAAGTCCAGCGACGCCGGGTTGACCGCCAGGTCGGGCGCACCGGTCACGTGCAGCGTGGCCGGCAGCACCAGCGGCGACTCGTCCGGGTCGTTGCTCAGCACCCGCACGTTGCCGGTGTACGTGCCGCCCATCATGCCCAAGGCGTTGAAGCGCACCTCGAGGTCCTGGTTCATTCCGGCCAGGATCCGTCCCGCGGCGGGCGTGACCGTCAGCCACTGGCTGAGCGGATAGATGCGGATGGCCAGGTTGTCCACCAGGTAGGTGGTGTTGTTGGCGACGGTCAGGCCGATGTCTTTCGTGGCGTTCTGCAGGCCGACCGTGAGGCCGTCCGTGGGATCGGCCACCGACAGGTACTGGTAGCGGATCTCACCGGTCGGATACAGGATCGCCTGGAAGGTGTAGGGCCCGCCCGAGCCGTAGTGCGGCACGTCCACCCACGAGACGATGAAGCGTGCCCCGTCGAAGTAGGTGTATGCGTTCTGGGTCGAGCCGAAGGTCAGGTCGTCCCACAGCGGCGCCAGCAGGTTGGCGGGCGCGCCGGCGTTGGGCAGTGCCTGGTTGCCGTAGGCGGTGCTCCCGTCGGTAAACGACAGCCAGCCGTTCGTGCAGATGCGCACGCTGTTGAAGCTGGCTCCGTAGAACGGGAAGTCCATGCCCATCGGGACCGCCGCCGAGGTGGCGTCGTCGCCCGTCAGGGCCACCGGCGTGCCGAGCGTCGTGATGTCCACCCAGTCGAAGGTCGGGCCTCCGGCTTCGTTGCTGTCGATCCAGCGGTAGCCGAAGCCGTCGGGGCCGCCCTGGTTGTCCACCACGGGCTGGCCGACCCGGATGTCGTCACCCTCCTTGGGGACGTCCTCCGGCTGGTAGATGACGGGCTGCGAGAAGAGCAGTTCGGGGGTGGGTGTGGTGAAGTCGAGGGTGCCCTGTCCGGCGTTGGTCAGCGTGAGGTTCTGGGTCTCGACTGCGCCGCTCAGCAGCGAGGCCGTGAACGAGCCCGGCGTATACGCGATGTCCGGGATCCCCAGCGTCGTGCCCATGGGCACGTTGGAGAGCGGGCCGGCGTTGTTGAACTCGTCGAACGCCTTGATGGCGAAGTAGTAGCCGGTGCTGAAGGCCAGGCTGCCCACCTCGAACGACTGGGGCGAACCGGCGGTGAGCGGATCGGGTCCCGTCACCAACGTGGCCCCGCTCCAACTCGTGTCGTCGATGGGCGCCGTCGAGTAGCGGATCTCGTAGCGGGAGGCCCGGCCGACGTTGCCATCGTCGCCGGTGGCCGTCCAGGTCAGGCCCATCGCGTTCGAGCTCGGGTTAACCGTGGCCAGGTCCGCGATGCGGCCCGGCGGGGTCTCGTCCGGCTCGGCGATGGTCATGAAGGCGTTGAGGCGTCCGCCCGTGACCATCCTGCCGGCCAGCTGGGGCTTGGGGTCCGCCGCGATCATCATCAGTTGCTTGATCTGCAGGTTGGTCATCGCGGGGAAGCGCCCCATGGCGAGGGCGACCGCGCCCGAGACGTGTGGCGTGGCCATCGAGGTGCCGGATAGGAGTTGGTAGCCGCCGCCCGGCTGGCAGGAAAGGATGTCCACGCCCGGCGCGGCGAGGTCCACGCTGGTGGCGCCGTAGCATGAGAACGAAGCCAGGTTGTCGTTGTGGTCTGTCGCGGCCACGCCGATGATGTAGGGTGAATCGTACGACGACGGGTAGTGTGGAGTGATGTCGTTGTCGGAGCCCGAGTTGCCCGCCGCCGCGACAAACAGCTGATTCGCCGCGCCCGCGGCATTGATGGCGTCGAGCAGTGCCTGCGAGAAGCCGCCGCCGCCCCACGAGTTGCTGGTCAGCCGCACGCCCACCGCGATGGCGTACTGGATGCCGCGGATGGCGCCGTCGGTCGAGCCCGAGCCGCTGCCGCTCAGGAACTTGATGCCGACGATCTTGCCGGACCAGCAGACGCCGGCCACGCCCAGGTTGTTGTTGCCGACGCCGGCGATGGTTCCGGCGCAGTGGCTGCCGTGGCCGTTGTCGTCGAAGGGGTCGCCGTCGTTGTTGTAGAAGTCGTAGCCGTGGATGTCGTCGACGTAGCCGTTGGCGTCATCGTCGATGCCGTTGCCCGGAATCTCGCCCGGGTTGGTCCAGATGTTCGCGGCCAGGTCGGGGTGGTTGTAGTCCACGCCCGTGTCGATGATGCCGATCTTCAGGTTGGGGTCGCCGGTGAACTGGTCCCAGGCCTGGTAGGCCTTGATGTCGGCGCCTGCCGTGCCGCCGGTCTGTCCCGTGTTGCGCATTCCGTACAACTCGGCGAAGCGCGTGTCATTGGGGGTGACGTCCGCGGTGAGCACGTAGTTGGGCTCCACGTACAGAACGTCCTTGTGCTTCTTGAACTTCGCGACCGCCTCCTCGACGGACATGTCGCGCAGCTTGACGTGCTCCAGGTCGAGAAAGCGGAAGTCGCGCTTGAGGTCGGCGCGCATCTGACCACGCAGGGCGGCGCGTTCGGAGCCGCGGGTGGTCGCCTTGTAGCGGATGATGAGCTCGCCCGGCACCTGGCTCGGTGCGGCGAAGGATGGGGCTGGCGGTCCGGCGATGATGAACATCGCGGTCACCAGGGCAAACAGAAGCGGGAATTGCGAGCGCTGGATCATTGGGGATCTCCAGAGGAGAAGAGGGGGTGGGTCCAACGAGCGCTGACAACCTTGGACTTCGTACTTGTGATCCTGACGGGCCCTGAGACTGGGGATGGGAATGATGGAGCGGGCACCTCCTGCGTGAACGGGGTGTGAGGGGGCCGCGCAGAGGGCGGAGTCGGGCCGCTCCTGGCGGG